>BNJU01003396.1_pt1 | contig 229898 bp, 244 predicted proteins | sample 8539281 | NCBI WGS metagenome assembly BNJU01 (sample SAMD00202456, study PRJDB9452) | human saliva metagenome | isolation source: human saliva | place: Japan | reverse complement strand
GAAGTTACGTATTGCTGGTTTCGGTCCGAATTTTCTGGTACATCGGCAATAAGCATGATAAGAAAATCGCACCATGCGACGGATGTCACAGTGAACGATGCGGTGTTAAACCCATCTTCAGTCCGGAAATTGCGCCCGGAAAACATGTGGACGAGGTTATGACCTTTTGACAATCAACTGGAGGACAAAAGATAAGCGCGGAAGGCAGCGTTTAAATGTTTGATTGTAGATGAGCCCTCCGGAGATGTCAAGGAGACAGATCTGATTCAATAAAGTTCTGAGGAACAAGCGAAGCGGTCGTCGGCACGTCCGGATTCGCTTTTTTTTTTTATTGAAATATCATTTATATCGTCATATTAGGCCAAACAAACTTGACAATTATCACACTATCTTATGCTTTGTAGCAACGGTAGCACGGCACAAATTCCTTGAATTTGTATTTTTGCCGCGCAATTAGCAACAACTAAGTTTCTTTGAGATAGCACAACCATGCGCACACAAACGTACGCCATGGTCCTTTGGTGTTGGTACTTTGCATATTGTTTTTTTTTGACACCCGCAATAATCACGCCGGTTTGTCCCGTGTAGCCGGACGGCAGCTATGAAGTGCCACCGATGGACGTCGCGGAGCAGGGGCGGTGCGTGGATGGCCTTCGGCGGCGTACTGGCGCTGCTTTTCCCGGAGAAGTCGGTGCGGCATCGCAGCCACGAATCTGGGGCTCGGCGCGCTGGAGTTTTCTGTTCGCAAGAGCTGACGGCGGCTGCAAACGCACGATATGGCCTGCAATCTCTCACACGAGACCCAGGTGTATTTCCCGTCGGTCCTGCTCATCTCGGTGAGCGCGGTATATCTTTTGCTTGCCCTGCGCGAGAGAAACGGCCCATGGAAGAACTTAAAGCAGAGGGGATGTGTTGTTTTCTCCGGGGCAGTCGAAGGTCGAGGCGCTTCGAACGCCGAAATCAATCTGAAACGCGGCGAGCTTGTATTTTTGGTCGGCGCTTCGGGCAGCGGACGACCGCTGGGCTATCTTGCGGGACTTCTAAAGGGCAGATGTAGACGGATTATTTACGGCACGCGGGATGCCGGACATTTTCGGAGGACGCTTGTGTATTCAGACGCACGAACCGCATATCTGCCGCAACAGTTGGGTTTGACAGCCTGACGAGGTGCAGAATGATGGCGTTACCCGCTGCCGCACAGTCGGGAACGGCGTACGGCGGAAGTTTACGGAGAGCGAGTGCCCTGTTTGACAAGGTCGGCGCACTTTCGTTAAAGGATGCTTATCCCGCAGAGACTTTCCGCGGAGAAACGAAGCGTGCTACCGCGCGGGCGCTATGACGGAACCTAAGTTTTTGCTTGCGGACGAACCGACCGCTGATTTGGATCCGAAGAGTGCGGCGGATTTTATCGAGTCTTTTCGAGCTCCGCACGAACGGCTGCGGCGTCCTGGCGGTGACACACGATGCCCATCTGTAGCGGGACGCGCGGACCGCTGCTGGAACTCGAAGAGGGGCGTGTGCGTATTTTTGAGGAGGCGCGAGAAACGCCGCGCAAGGATGGGGAAGGGGTAAGAAATGATGCCTCGGCGAAAGAAGGATTCGCGGGCTCGCGGCATTTTCTGGCGGCGCTTTGCATGGTGCTGTTTCTGATTGTTCCGGCTCATGCCGAGCACCGCAGCATGCCAACTGGCAGGAGGTCGCGTCCACCATGGGGCAACGGTCCCTGACGGCGCGGTAGAGGCTTACGGTGCGCGGTGAAGAGGCCGGTAAGAAAGCGACCGAGCAGGTCAATGTTGCCTCACTATAAGTTCTACGGAGAAACCCGGCTTTGAAAAGACAGTTATGGCTTCGATCTCGGAAGCCGCGGCTCCGATGTGGAGCACCAGTTCTATCTGGTGAAAAAGTGATTCGAGACGGCGGCAGTCAGAGGAGTTAAAGAGCAGCGTCGAGACCTTTGACAAGCTCATCGAGGATGCCGTCACCCTGACGGCGGCAAAGCAGCGGCGCAGGGGAGCGACGGGGACACGGCGGAGCAGCAAAAGAGCGGGCGGCCTGGCAGACCTTTCTCGCGGTGCTCGGCCTTACCGCGAGAGGGGACTTTGAGGCCATTCTGGGTCATCGCGGCGATATCGCCTATCTTGTCAAGACAAAACAGTCGGAAAGTATCTGGCTTCGATACATCGCGCCGGGCTCGGCGTGCTGTTCAGCGTGGTGCTCGCAATGATTAACGGGATTGCGGCGAGCCTCGGCGATGCGATCCGGCGCGGGACAGGAGATTTTTCGAGGGTGTCACGATGTTCCTCGCAGTCATCGTCCTCTATGTGAGCAACTGGATGCTCTCGAAGCCGAGGCGGAGACCGAACAAGCACATCAAGGACAAGCTACAGCAGAGCATCGACAAGGGCAGCATGTACACGCCTTTTCCTTCTCGGCCTTCCTCGCGGTTGCTCGTGAGGGCGCGGAGCTCATCATGTTTTTCCAGGGTATGCGCGGAATATCACGAACAACCCGCAGATGCTCGGGCGGATTGCACCCTGCGGTTGTGATTCTCGTGATTGTCTACTTCGCGATTACAAAGTTCTCGGTGCGCTGCCTCAAAGCCCTTCTTCACCTTCACGAGGTAAGCTATGTTCATCCTCTGCATCTCCTGTCGGCAAGGGCGTGTACGAACTGCAGGAGGCGGACGTAATCGGCAGAACCGTTATCCGTGGATGAACGGCTTCACTGAGCTTTTCGGCATTTACGATCGCTACGAGAATCTCATTCCTCAGCTTATTCTGCTGGCATTGGACGATATTCACCTATCGTTACCAGCTGGGCAAAAATAAAAACACAGAAACAGGGAGGTAAAGAGTCATGATGAAGAGAAGCTTTGGCACTTTCGATGCTGATTGCGGCTGTTGCGCTGAGTGCGTGCGCGGAAGCAAGAGCGCGAAACCACGGCTGCGAGCAGCGCTGCGGAAAGTGGGCGCAGAGACCACGGCTGCAGGGCGAGACCAAGATGGAGGAGACTAAGGCAGAGGCAAAGGCTCCGGGCGAAGACGCGGGGCTTTGAGGAGTTCCTGATCGGTGACGACCAGGAGGTCTGGTCCGCTGATTATCTCGGGTGTTTCACTTTCCAGCCGGTCGACATGGATGGCAGGCAACCTGCCTCGAAGCGCGGATTCCGATTGCCACATCGAGGCGGATATCACGGCGAGCCAGGAGGGCGCGACCTCGGCTACGGCAAGGGTGATTTTGTTCCGTGGCTGCAGGTCAGGCACATTATCCAGAAGAAGCGGTTCGACAAGGAGCGACCGAGGTCGCTTTCACGCCGATGAACGCTTCCGACGGCCCGCACTACGGGCGCGAACTTCAAGTTCCCCGGAAGCGTCGGCGTCTATGACGTCAAGTTCGTTGTGAGCGCACTGGGCAATGACCATCTGCTCCACGTCGACAAGGAGACCGGTGTTACGGGTCGCTTTGACCGAGCTGCTGGTTGCGGAGTGGCTGATTTCGAGTGGAACGGACCGCAGTGGTAAAAAGAACGCTTTGATTTCAGTACGGGCGGAGGGGCAACCTTCGCCTGTATTGCCGTGTATAACACTTGAGAGGGAAGGTGATTCTATCCTGAAAGTTGTCTGTCAAAATCATGGAGGGCGGAATTGCGTTTTTCGGTCACCATGGGTCTGTTTTCCTTGTTGCGCTATGAGGAGAGAGCCAAACGCGTTCGCATCATAGGCTTTTTCCGTAATCGGCGGCTTCTCTCGCGGCGGCGCCTCGGCGTATTTGCGTTCGATACTGAATTTTCTGAACCGGACCGCCTTAAACTTTCTATAGTATGCCGCCCGTTGTCGGGAGCATGTTGCTGTTACCTTTGCTTTATTCTGTTCGGTTTCCTATCTTCGAAAAACAGCGGACGGCATACGAAATCTTACTGAGTCTCGCTGGCTCCCATATGTCTCGCCTCGTTTTTCCCACCTTCCGCTGATCATGACCAATGTGAGCAGCTTTGTGAGCTACGGAGAGCGCTGTCAGCACGGCGGTTTTGTTCCGTGTCATCGGCTAGCAGCCTGGCGACTTCTCGTTATGTTGCTCTCGGGAATTGCTGCGTTTCGCTGCGGTCTCCCGGCCCGGGGAACGGGAACTGATTTGTTGTTGCCGCCGGTACTCTGCTCCGCGGTATCTCGCAGGCCGCACTCATTCTGCAGCGGTTTTATTCGCTGCGGATTATTCCGCGCAATCCGAAGTTTTTGAATGGCTCAGCTTTGTGATCAATCACAGCCTCGTTTTCGACGCACTCTGTTTGCCCTGCTGCTTGTGATACCGCTGATCCTCCTGTTGCGGCACCTGAGGGTAACGGAGAGCTCATCGCACCGGGCGGAACTCAGAGTTGAAGGCGGGCACCGCCGCGTGCGCCACTGGGCCGCATTTTTGCCCTGCTTCTGCGCTTGATCTCTCGAGCATCACGGCGCTCAAGTCCTATGCGGGGCGTGGAAATTCCGCTCTCGCGCCGGAGGATTACGCGATTGGAGGACGGGCGCATTGTCGCCGTTTGAGAGCCTGCAGGATGAGCATCTGCACCGCTATGAGCACACTGGCGAAGGACGGCATCAAGATGCGCTTTATCTCTGATTAAAAATCACAGAGCGCTTACGGGGGCCTCGATGCCTGCGAAATTTGCGGGCCGACCGGCTACTTTGAGCGGAAGAACGAGGTGGTCTGCAAGCTCTGCGATGTCGTGATGAACAAGGGCACCATAGGCTTTTTCCGGCGGATGCAATCCCATTCCTTCCCTCATCTGGTGCACGATCAAAAGATATACATAGAGACGGCCGATCTTGACAAGCTGTCCTATGTATTCAAGCAAAGGGGGCGCTATGTTTTTACGCATGGTATTGGGCGCCGTATTCCGGCAAAAGAGCAAGATGTTCATGATTGCGTTTACCGTTGCGCTCGGCGTGAGTCTTTCGACCGCAATGCTGAACACCATGCTCGGTGTCGGCGATAAGGTAAAACCAGGAATTAAAGACCTACGGCGCGAACATCACGTCGTGCCGAAGGATGCATCCTTGCTCGGCGATCTCTCACGGCATCGGCGAAGAGGCAGATGCGGAGCGGAGCTATCTCGACGAGTCGAAGCTCGGGAATATCAAGACCATATTTTGGGCCTTTAACATTGTCGATTACACCCCCTATTTCAACACAACGGTGCAGGTGAACGGCAATGCCGAGAATACAAGACTGGTCGGTACCCAATCAAACATCACATGGACTTGCCGACAGGTGAATCCGTGGACACCGGTATGCAGCATTTAAAGAGCTGGTGGGAGATGAACGGCGAGTGGCTTGACGAGACAGATTCGGACGGCGTGATGGTCGGATCGATTTACGCGCTCCGAAACAATTTATCCGTCGGCGATAAACTGGAGCTAAAAAGCAATCAACTGACAAAGACCATGGTGGTCAGAGGCATTTTCAGCTCCGGAAGCGACGAGGACCAGTATATCTACTGCCTGCTCCCGGTCGCCCAGGCGTTTGCGGGCAAGGAGAATGTGGTGAGCAGCATCGAAGTCTCGGCGCTCACAACCCCGGACAATGAGCTCGCGAGGAAAGGCGGCGCAGAATCCGCTGAGCCTTACGGTCAAAGAGGGAAGTCTGGTACTGCACGGCTATGTGAGTTCCATCTGCTATCAGATTCAGGAAGTCATTCCGGATTCGGTCGCGAAAGCCCATACGTCAGGTTGCGGAGTCCGAGGGCGATATCTTGAATAAGACGACGCTCCTCATGGTGCTGATTACGGTGCTCAGCCTACTCGGTTCGGCACTCGGCATCTCAAATCTTGTGACGGCTGCCGTCATGGAGCGGCGCACGGAGATAGGTCCTCGAGAAGGCGGTCGGTGCGAGCAACGGGCGTATCATCGGCACCATACTCACGGAAATTATGCTGACCGGCGTGATCGGCGGCGTGGCCGGTTATTTCGTGGGCCCTCATGCTGACCCAGCTGATTGGCTTCGGCGTCTTTGGCTCGGCCATTCCGCCGGCAGCCATGGTAATCTCGATTGTCGCCCCGCTGATCTTCTTTTGTGACCTTGCTCGGCAGCATACCGGCCATACGCTACCTGCTGCATCTGAATCCGACGGAGGTTCTGCATGGAAAATAAAGAGAAACAGCCGCGGGAGCGGAAAATGAGCCGCCGCCGCATGTACTTTCACATGGTGATGGCCTCGCTGGCCAGACGGCGTTCTCGCATGATTACGGCACTCTCGCGATTGCGATGGGGCCACGGTGCTCTCGGGACTCGTGACCATCTACTATGACATCCCGCGCCAGATGGGCAAGGAGTTTCGTTCCTACGGTGCGAATCTACTGATTATGCCGACAGAGTCGGGCGGCTCTCTCAGCGAGGCGCAGGTCAAAGAAGTTCGGGATACCATACCGGCGGATAAATTGGTCGGAATGGCCCCACCTCTACCATAACGCCAAAGTGCGCGAACAGCCCATATCTGCTCGCAGGCACGGATCTTGCGGGCGCAAAGCAAAACAGTCCCTACTGGCTGATTCACGGAAACTGGCCGGAAAAGTCGAGGGAAGTCCTGCTCGGCCATGAGATCGCAAAGACACTGAAACTGAATATCGGTGACAAGTTCACGGTGAACACCTCAAAGGGGGACGGTCAGGAGACCGCGACCGATTTCTTTGTCTCCGGAACCGTGACAACCGGCGGAAGGAAGAAGAGCTCATTTTTTTATGAGCATGGAAGATCTGACCGGCATCATCGGCAATCAGGACCGGATGTCATTGAATGCAGCGTCGAGATGGAGCAGGCGGAATTGAATCAGCTGGTGCAGAAAATCGCCGCCGCGGATTCAAGTCTGCTGCCGCAGGCGGTAAAACGTGTCACGGCTTCCCAGGATACGGTCCTCAAAAAATTGCAGGCCTTGGTCTGGATTGTCACGGTGATTGTCCTCTGCATCATGATGATATGTGTTTCGACGACGATGATGGCTGTTGTGACCGAGCGGAGGAAGGAAATCGGTTAAAAAGGCGCTCGGCGCATCGAACGAGAGTGTGGTCAAAGACTTTCTCGGTGAAGGTGCCATGCTCGGTGTACTCGGCGGTGCGCTCGGCGCGGGACTCGGTTATCTCTTTGCGCTTCGCGTGAGCCTGAGCGTCTTTTCGCGTACGGTACACTTCCTCTTTGCGCTGGTGCCGATCACCATACTGGTCTCCGCCCTCATTGCGGTGGTTGCCTGCCTGATTCCGGGTCAGAAAGACCGTGGAAATCGATCCGGCGCTCAAAGCGCGCGGTGAATAAGTGAGTGGGAGAAGAGAAGATGGATATTTTAAGCTTACGAAATGTCTCCAAAATCTACGGGGAGTTAAAGGCCCTCGATCAAATCAATCTGACGGTTGAAAAAGGCGAGTGGATTGCAATCATGGGCCCTCCGGCAGCGGAAAAACGACCATGATGAATATTATAGGCTGCATGGATAAGCCTTCGCTCGGCGAGGTGATTCTGGACGGAACCGACATCACCAAGCGGAGCCAGAAGGAACTGACCGAGGTGCGGCGCGACAAAATAGGCCTTGTGTTTCAGCAGTTCCACCTTGTGAACTACCCGACCGCGCTCGAAAATGTTATGATGGCACAGTACTATCACTCGATGCCGGATGAAGAGGAGGCCATGGAAGCGCTCCGGGAGGTGGGGCTCGCGGACCGCGCAAAGCATCTGCCGAACCAGCTCTCGGGCGGTGAGCAGCAGCGTGTCTGCATTGCCCGCGCCCTGATCAATCACCCGGCGTTACTCCTCGCCGATGAGCCGACCGGAAACCTCGATGAGAAGAACGAATATCTCGTCATGGATATTTTCGAGAAGCTTCACAATGCGGGGAGCTCCATCATCGTTGTGACGCATGACCCGGAGGTCGGAGACGAGGCGGAGCGGATGATTGTGCTGGAGCACGGACGCATTGCCCGCGAGGAGAAGAAAAAGCGGCAGAGACCGGTCATCGCGGAATAAAGGAGGAAGGTAAAGATGAAGAAGAGAATCGCACTGCTTGCGGCATTTATGCTGCTCAGCCTTGCGGCCTGCGGCAAGAAAGAGAGAGCAGACGGAGAGCAAGAGCCGCGCAGGGCTACAAGGACGGAACCTACAGCGGAGAGGCCGAGGTCAAAGGAAGTCGGCGGAACCATAAAACTGGGCATTACGGTCTCGGGCGGCAAAATCACGACTGTGGATATGCAGAACCTGGACCGCGAGGGCAAGGAAAAGGGAGAGGACTACGGAAAGAGCGAGCCTCTGAATCAGGGGACTCTACAGCATTGCACAGAATTCGATTCTGGGAACCGATAAGCTCCCGGCCTTCTTGTCGACAGCCAGGATCCGGACAGCATAGATGCCGTGAGCGGCGCGACACCTCCCGCGAAGCCTTTGTTCAGGCTGCCAAGGCTGCGCTGGACGGCGCAAAATAAGGAGTTCCAGGGCGCATGCAGGATGAAAAGTGGCTCGATGCGCGCGGGCTGGCGCTACAGAACATACGCGTTCAGGGGCGACGCTCCTTTCGGATAGCCGCGCTCTCCGCACTGCTCGCACTCATGCTATTTTTTAAGCAGCTTTTGGATGCTGAGCTAAAAACGGACTGCGCTCGCTCTTCGGGGCGCATGGGGCGGATTTGATTTTGGTGCCGGAGGGCTATGACAGCAAAAATCAGCGGTGCAATACCCGCGGGGAGCCGAACAGTTTCTTTTTCACACGGATGTGCTGGAGAAAACGCGGAAAAATCCGGCGGTGGAAGAGGCAGCCTCAACTTTACCTGGCTTCCCTGACGGCCGGCTGTTGTTCCTATCCCTTGCAGATTATAGGCCTCGATTTCGATTCGGATTTCTCCGTGGTCCCCTGGCTCAAGCCAAGCGCCAAGCTTCCCCTCGCGGACGATGAGGTGCTGGTCGGCGCGAGCGTAGAGGGGGACTACCGGCATGAAATTCGCCTCTTCGGAAAGACCTATCGCATTAAGGGCAAGCTCGCAAAAACGGGCATGGGCTGACACCGGTGTTCATGGGAATGCCGGAGGTGCGAAGCTTGCGCGGGAATACGAGAAATTGCTGGAAAGTCCGATCGGCGCCGATGACAGCCTGATTTCCTCGGTCATGGTGAAGGTAAAGCCGGGCACCGATGTCGACGCGCTGAGAAAGAGCCTGCAGGAGAGCTGGAGCGGACAGGGTGTCTATGTGCTCGCCGCACAAAATATGATGCGCGAGGTCGCGGGCAATGTGGACCGCATGCTGCTCTATGTCTATCTCTTGATCGGGCTGATCTGGCTGCTCTGCTGCCTGATCCTCAGGCTGCTTTACGGGGTTTTACTCAGAGAGCGGCGGGCCGAATACAGTGCCCTCTATGTCCTCGGTGCAAAGAAGCGGGAGATTCGCGCCCTGGTCATTCGGGAGAGTATGATGCTCGGTTTCTTCGGTGCGCTTGTCGGCCTTGTCTTTGGGGCTTCGGTGGGACTGCTGTTTTCACCGGCCTTGCAAAACTTGTTGCAGCTTCCCTACCTGGCCCCCGCGCTACCGATTACGGCTGGGCTGATACTGACAGTGCTGCTCTTTGCGGGACTGTTTTCCCCGCTGAGTGCCTATCTTGCGCTTCGAAAGACAGAGCGTGAGGGCTATGGCAGTCTGCTCTGATTCATAAAACAATCTTTCGAGAATCCTTCGTTCGTCGGACGCAGAATCAACACAAATTTGTGTTAAACTTCGTGTGTTCGGCTGAACGGAGGATTTTATGCACATTTGGACTGTGATGACAGAATGGATACATCAGTTGACCCTTGGGTCGGAGTCGGGTTGGCGGCGTTGAATCGCTGTTTCCGCCCATACCGCTGACTGCTGTGGTTGCGGCCAATGTCGCGGGCCTTCGGCCCTGTCTTCGGTTTTTCTATAGTTGGATCGGCTCTGCGTTCGGCAGTGCCCTGGTGTTTTTTGTGATACGCGCAATTGCAACACTGCCCGCGCTTCGCAACTTGCTCGGAAGAGACAAGCTTCGAAAGGCGAGAGGCTTTGTGGGGCGCATGAAGCCGGCGGCCCTGTTCTTACTCATCATGTTGCCGTTTACGCCCTCCTCCTTTGTGAATTTTGCCTGCGGGGTCAGTCACTATGGTAGGAGACGCTATCTTCTGGTTATGTTGCCTGCCAAAGCGGTCATGATAGCGTCGCTGTCCCTGCTCGGCGAAAGCTTACAGCGCGGCAAATCCCTTCTGGCTGCTCGGCGGCGCGGCTTTGCTTTTACTGCTGTACCTGGTTTCCAAGCGGGTATCGAAACGTCATGACCCGGACAGAGAGAAAAAGTCCGAAAAAGTTTTGAAAAACGCTTGACGCCTTCTTACAGGGGTGGTATAGTACACAAGCTTGCTCGTGAGGGCGGGCCGAGAACCTTGAAAATCAAAGATCAGACAGTACAAACAACCCTGAAATCTCTGTGAAAACAGAGGGCTTTGCGGACATTTTTTTCGAATGTGTTCGTGAGCTTCCAAAAAGAATTTCAAAAAGAACCAAACCAAGTAATAACGGGTAAAATAACTGAGAAAGACCAACGTTATTTTTGACCGAACGAACAAACTTTAAATTGAGAGTTCGATCCTGGCTCAGGATGAACGCTGGCGGCGTGCTTAACACATGCAAGTCGAACGAGAAGTGAAGACGGAAACCTTCGGGCGGAAGACTTCATTTCGAGTGGCGGACGGGTGAGTAACGCGTGGGTAACCTGCCTCATACAGGGGGATAACAGTTGGAAACGACTGTTAATACCGCATAAGACCACAGCACCGCATGGTGCGGGGGTAAAAACCCGGTGGTATGAGATGGACCCGCGTTCGATTAGCCAGTTGGCGGGGTAACGGCCCACCAAAGCGACGATCGATAGCCGATCTGAGAGGATGACCGGCCACATTGGGACTGAGACACGGCCCAAACTCCTACGGGAGGCAGCAGTGGGGAATATTGCACAATGGGGGAAACCCTGATGCAGCGACGCCGCGTGAGTGAAGAAGTACTTCGGTATGTAAAGCTCTATCAGCAGGGAAGAAAATGACGGTACCTGAGTAAGAAGCCCCGGCTAACTACGTGCCAGCAGCCGCGGTAATACGTAGGGGGCAAGCGTTATCCGGATTTACTGGGTGTAAAGGAGCGCAGACGGTTGCGCAAGTCTCGAGTGAAATCCCGAGGCTTAACCACGGGACTGCTTTTGGAAACTGTGCAACTTGAGTATCGGAGGGCAGGCGGAATTCCTAGTGTAGCGGTGAAATGCGTAGATATTAGGAAGAACACCGGTGGCGAAGGCGGCCTGCTGGACGAAAACTGACGTTGAGGCTCGAAGGCGTGGGGAGCAAACAGGATTAGATACCCTGGTAGTCCACGCGGTAAACGATGAATACTAGGTGTTGGTGCCCGAAGGGCATCGGTGCCGTCGCAAACGCAATAAGTATTCCACCTGGGGAGTACGTTCGCAAGAATGAAACTCAAAGGAATTGACGGGGACCCGCACAAGCAGTGGAGCATGTGGTTTAATTCGAAGCAACGCGAAGAACCTTACCAAATCTTGACATCCTTCTGACCGCACCGTAATGGGTGCTTTCTTCGGGACAGGAGGACAGGTGGTGCATGGTTGTCGTCAGCTCGTGTCGTGAGATGTTGGGTTAAGTCCCGCAACGAGCGCAACCCCTATTGCCGGTAGCCAGCAGGTAAAGCTGGGCACTCCGGCGAGACTGCCCGGGATAACCGGGAGGAAGGCGGGGATGACGTCAAATCATCATGCCCCTTATGATTTGGGCAACACACGTGCTACAATGGCGTTAACAAAGAGAAGCGAGAACGCGAGTTTAAGCAAAGCTCAAAAATAACGTCTCAGTTCGGACTGCAGTCTGCAACTCGACTGCACGAAGCCGGAATTGCTAGTAATCGCGAATCAGCATGTCGCGGTGAATACGTTCCCGGGTCTTGTACACACCGCCCGTCACACCATGGGAGTCAGCAACGCCCGAAGTCAGTGACCCAACCGCAAGGAGGAGCTGCCGAAGGCGGGGCGGATAACTGGGGTGAAGTCGTAACAAGGTAGCCGTATCGGAAGGTGCGGCTGGATCACCTCCTTTCTAAGGAAGAAGTAAGGGTTGTTTGTGCTGTCTGGTTTTTTTGATCAGCGTTCGCACCGGATTTCCGGTGTCGATACGTCTTCTGAAACACCCGTTCCCATCCCGAACACGACGGTTAAGAGGAGGACGGCCGAAGGTACTATGTTGGTAACGATATGGGAGAATAGGTGGGCGCTGGAATTTTTCTTTTTCATAAGCGATCGGAACGCTTGAGCCAAAAGGGCTGAACGCTCCCTATGGCTGATGAAAATCAGCTTTTGCACCTTTGAAAATCGCATACAGAATGAATATTCAATTAAGAATATCTAGATATCTGAGGTGATACGACGAAAGTCGTATCCGATAGATGTGACGAAAGTCATGTCTATGAATGTAATAATACGTAACTCTGTGAGAGCAGAGTTGATCAACCCGCATGTTCTTACGCTAGAGAACATGTAAGAGGTTAAACAGAAAAGAGCGTAGGGCGGATGCCTGGCACCAAGAGCCGATGAAGGACGTGATAAGCTGCGATAAGCTGCGGGGAAGAGCAAATATTCATTGATCCGCAGATTTTCCGAATGGGAAACCTACTGCAGAAGACCTGCAGTGACTGTGCGTAAATCCATAGCGTACAGCCGGGAACCCGCTGAACTGAAAACATCTAAGTAGGCGGAGGAAAGAGAAAACAACAGTGATTCCGTAAGCAGTGGCGAGCGAACACGGAAGAGCCCAAACCGCGGTGTGCACCGCGGGGTTCGACCGCATAAGGGAATTGAATGAGCTACGGGAAGGACTTTGGAAAAGTCCGCTATAGAGGGTGAAAGCCCCGTACGGGAAAAACGATTCGAAAACTCGGCAGGATCCAGAGTACCACGAGACACGTGAAACCTTGTGGGAATACGGGGGACCACCCCTAAGGCTAAATACTACTTAGTGACCGATAGTGCATAGTACTGTGAAGGAAAGGTGAAAAGGACCCCGAGGGGAGGAAAAAGAACCTGAAACCCCTATGTTTACATGCAGTGGAAGTGCGATACATGAACGCACAACCGCGTACTTTTTGTAGAACGGTCCGGCGAGTTGCCGGTGCTGGCAAGGTTAAGGACTACAGGTCCGGAGCCGAAGGGAAACCGAGTCTTAACAGGGCTTACAGTCAGCATCGGCAGACCCGAAACCGGGTGATCTATCCATGTCCAGGTTGAAGTTCCTGTAAAAGGGAATGGAGGACCGAATACACATCCGTTGAAAAAGGGGTGGTGATGAGGTGTGGATAGGGAGAAATTCAATCGAACCCGGAGATAGCTGGTTCTCCTCGAAATAGCTTTTTAGGGCTAGCCTCGACTTAGTCAGACGGAGGTAGAGCACTGAATTCTGAGGGGCGTCAAAGCTCACCAAGGGATATCAACCGCGAATGCCGCACTGATGATGGTCGGGAGTCAGACTGTACGAGATAAGTTGGACAGTCAAAAGGAAAGAGCCCAGACCTACAGCTAAGGTCCCAAAAATACGTGTTATGGAAAAGGATGTGGGATTTCGAAGACAGCTAGGATGTTGGCTTAGAAGCAGCCACACATTCAAAGAGTGCGTAATAGCTCACTAGTCGAGAGGTCCTGCGCCGAAAATTTCCGGGGCTAAAACACGATACCGAAGCTTAGGAATGTAGCAATACATTGGTAGAGGAGCAATCTCAGAGTGCCGAAGCGTTACCGTAAGGAAGCGTGGAGTTCTGAGAAGAGAGAATGCGGAATGAGTAGCGAGAATGATGGAGAATCATCATGGCCGAATATCCAAGGATTCCAGGGTAAAAGCTGATCTGCCCTGCAAGTCGGGACCTAAGGCGAGGGAGAGATCCGTAGTCGATGGACAGCAGGTTCATATTCCTGCACCTGACATGATCAGAACTGTGGGGACACAGGAACAAAACCGGACCCGGGAGAGCAAAGACCGGGCGAAGCGAAGCTAGGAGTGCGGTAGGCAAATCCGCCGCACAATCCGAAAGCGTGATAGGGAGCGAAATATAAGTAGCGAAGCCGGTGGAGGGACTGTCGAGAAAAGCCGCTATTGTATCATGTCAGCCCGTACCGCAAACCGACACAGGTGGATGAGGAGAGAATCCTAAGGCCGGCGGGAGAAGCATTGTTAGGAACTCGGCAAATGACCCCTGTAACTTGGGAGAAGGGGTGCTGCAGAGATGCAGCCGCAGAGAAAAGGCTCAAGCAACTGTTTAGCAAAAACACAGGTCTATGCGAAACCGTAAGGTGAGGTATATGGGCTGACGCCTGCCCGGTGCTGGAAGGTTAAGAGGAGAGGTTAGCGCAAGCGAAGCTTTGAATTTAAGCCCTCAGTAAACGGCGGCCGTAACTATAACGGTCCTAAGGTAGCGAAATTCTTGTCGGGTAAGTTCCGACCCGCACGAAAGGCGTAATGATTTGAGCGCTGTCTCAACAATGCACCCGGTGAAATTGAAGTACCAGTGAAGATGCTGGTGACCTGCGCCAGGACGGAAAGACCCCATGGAGCTTTTACTCCAGCTTGATACCGATTCGGTGTTACCGTACAGGATAGGTGGGAGGCTAAGAAGGAAGGACGCCAGTCTTTCCGGAGCCGCTGTTGGGATACCACCCTGTGGCACTGGATTTCTAACCCACATCCGTGATCCGGATGGGGGACAATGTCAGGTGGGGAGTTTGATCTGGGGCGGTCGCCTCCGAAAGAGTATCGGAGGCGCTCAAGTTCCCTCAGAATGGTTGGAAACCATTCGAAGAGCGCAAAGGCAGAAGGGAGCTTGACTGCGACACCGACGGGTGGAGCAGGTACGAAAGTAGGACTTAGTGATCCGGTGGTATAAAGTGGGATTGCCATCGCTCAACGGATAAAAAGCTACCCTGGGGATAACAGGCTTATCACCCCAAGAGTTCACATCGACGGAGTGGTTTGGCACCTCGATGTCGGCTCATCGCATCCTGGGGCTGAAGTCGGTCCTGCGGGTTGGGCTGTTCGCCCATTAAAGCGGTACGCGAGCTGGGTTCAGAACGTCTGAGACAGTTCGGTCCCTATCCGGCGCGGGCGTAAGATATCTGAGAGGAGCTGTCCTTAGTACGAGAGGACCGGGATGGACTGACCACTGGTGCACCGGTTGGGGAGCAACCCCATGGCCGGGTAGCCAAGTCGGGACGGGATAAACGCTGAAGGCATCTAAGCGTGAAGCCCCCCTCAAGATGGGATATCTCATGCGAAAGCGGTAAGACCCCTTGAAGACGACAAGGTAGATAGGAGAGAGGTGTAAGCGTGGCGACACGTTCAGCTGACTCTTACTAATCGGTCGAGGGTTTAACCAAAGGGTTTGGGAAAAGAGATGAATAGATAAAAATTCTGTGTGCGGTTTTCAGGGTGTGAATATGCGATAGTGGCGTAGTTGGTAACGCGCGACCTTGCCAAGGTCGAGACCGCGGGTTCGAGTCCCGTCTATCGCTTCTGAATGAGCGCCCTGCTTCGGCAGGGCGTTTTTGTGTCATACCCGGCAAGCGATCGGTCTAAGATTGGACATGCGTATTCGCTCCTCGTTTCGAGGAAGAAAAAGACTTCGCGAACCTGCGTTTAAAATTGTGCGCAGTCGGAAGGGTTTTGCTATAATTTAAGTTCAGGATAGTAACATGTCCTGTTTGCCGTTCAAATCAGAAAAGTCTCTTTACTCGCTGATACAGAGAAAGGCAAAGAGGGCGGTTTTGTCATTCAGAAAGGAAACGAAGTCGTATGGAGAGAGAAGAGCTTGGTTAGAAGACTTTTTACGCGTCAAGAACGGGAACGACGTGCGCGGCACGGTCATTGAAACCGCGGACGAGGAGATTACACTGACCCCTGAGATGGTCAAGTGTATCGCGGCGGCCTTTGCGGATTATCTTCGGATGATCCGGAGCTGGATCGAGACACCTGAACTGCCGTAGGCCGCGACAGCCGTGTTTCGGCGGAGATGATGGAAGAGGCCCTGCCTCGAAGGCCTCAGAGGGGTACAGAGAAGCCGTTGCGGACTCATCACGACCCCGGCCATGTTCCAGTCGACCATACTGGATGAGGCTTCGTTTGACGGTGCCATTATGCTGACGGCGAGCCACCTCCCCTATCAGCGGAACGGCATGAAGTTTTTCACGGTGGGCGGTGCTCTTTCAGGGCAAGGAGCTCGACGGCATTTTGCGGCGCGCCTATGAGATTTACGCACCTGCTTCGACTTTCCGCTTCGAGGCATATATGCTGCTCATATGCGCGATATTATCTGCGAAGAGGCGGGCGAAGAGAAGGGAAGCAAAGTTCTGGAAGGTCTTAAAATCGCGGTGGATGCCGGAAACGGCGCAGCCGGCTTCTTTGCGACCGAGATTCTGGAACCGCTCGGCGCGGATGTGAGCGGCAGCGTTTTCCTTGCGCCGAACGGTAATTTTCCGAATCATGTGCCGAATCCCGAGGACAAGCGCGCCATGGACGCGGCAAAACGCGCCGTACAAGCCTCGGGTTCCGATCTCGGTGTGATTTTTGACTGTGACGGCGATCGGGCTGCCGTGGTCTTTTCGGACGGGACAGAGGTGAATCGGAATAAGCTCATTGCACTGCTATCGGCCATCGAAGCAGAGACACACCCGCACGCGGTGATAGTGACGGATTCCGTGACCTCGGACGGCCTGACGCGCTTCCTCGAGGGGACGCTCGGGCTCCGGCATTTCCGGTACCGCAGGGGCTATAAGAACGTGATTGACAAGGGGTTTGAGCTCAAAATGAGCGGCGAAGATTGTCCGCTGGCAATCGAGACCTCGGGCCACGGTGCCTTCGAAGAGAATCATTTTTCGGATGACGGCGCTTATATCGCGGCAAAGATCATCGGTCGCCTTGCCCTTCTCAGAAAGAAGGGACAGCGCATTGAGGATATGATTGCGGAGCTTCAAAATCCCGCAGAGGAGGAGGAGCGTCGCTTCCGGATTTTGGCAAGCGATTTTAAGACCTACGGCGCCGGCGTTCTGGAGCGTTTCCGCGCCTTTGTCGAAAAAGACCCGCGCTTTACCGTGGTCGAACCGAACTATGAGGGCGTTCGTGTGAGCTGTAAGGACGGGGAAGCCGCAGGCTGGATACTGCTGCGGCAGTCTCTGCATGATCCGGTGCTTCCCATGAATCTGGAAGCGGAAAACGAAGGCGGCCTTGCGGTACTCTGGTCGCGGGTGGAACCCTTCTTCGCAGCAGAGAAAAATTTGTTGCAAAATTAAAAAAGAGTCTTGACCTCAAGGCATATTATGCTATACTAACTTTTAGTTGAGGCTAATGTTTGATAGGTAGACTTAAGTTGTAAGCCCGCAGAAATGCGGGCTTTTCCTTGACACGGAAGTTAGTCGTGACAACACGCGCGACACCGAAAGGAGCGAAAAGATGAATGTTGTGATCATCGGCGGAAACGAGTGTATGGAGCGGCAGTATTGCGATCTCTGTACCAAGCACGGATGTAAGGCAAAGGTCTTTTTGCAAGTTCAAGAACGGCATGCGGGACAGAATCGGCAAGCCCGATTTGATGATACTGTTCACACATACGGTCTCACACAAGATGGTCCAGTACGCATTGAACTCGGCGGGAGAAGATACCTGTGTGGTGCGTTCTCACACGAGCTCCATGTCCTCCCTGAAGGGCATATTGGCAGAGCACACGGCATAAGCAATGTCGGATGCATTTCTTTGTCGAGCACTGTGCGCCGACGTTCGCGGGTCTGAAGACCGGAAATCTGTTCCGCATCGACTATGCGGATGCGCGTTTGTTTCGCGACGAGCTCCGGCAGCTCAACGGAATTCTGAAACACAAGGGACTTAGGGGCTGTACCGGTGCGTAGTGACAGAGCACTTTGCACTCATCTATCTTTATCGTCCGGACTTCCTAAAAAGGGATCTCGGCCGTGAAGAGGCTGCAAGCATTTTGCGGGAGCTTGGGTATGAGCCGCAGAGTGTGAACCGCTCGGTTGCCTTTCTCGCGCGTATGATGCGGGAGAAGACCGAGTTTCCGCATGAGGTGGGACTGTTTCGGCTATCCGCCGGAGGATGTACGCGGCTTCATGAAGAGCAGCAGGGACGGGGTGAAATGTGTCGGGTGCTGGAAGGTCTACGGAGACGAGGAAAGAGCCAGAGAAGTGTTTTGGCGCTACCGCGCTGCAAGGAAGTGTTCGAGGAGAACATGCAGCGCGGGCGCAAGTTGGAAACGCTGATTGTCCGCTGCGGTGCGGAACGGCGTGTCAGAGAAGGAAACTGTGGGCGGCGTCACAATCGCGTAAGTCCTGTTCAATCCGCATAAGCGGAGGCAAATCACAAATGAAAAGGAGACTATCAATATGAGCAAGGTCGCAGTGGTATTCTGAGCGGAACCGGCAACACGCAGGCAATGGCAGAGGCTGTTGCGGAGGGCGCGAGAACCAAGGGCGCAGAGGTCACGGTGCTCGGACCGAGCGAGTTCAGTGCAGATCAGGGTTGCACTTTACGATGCAATCGCGTTCGGCTGCCCGTCGATGGGTGCAGAAGTCCTCGAGGAAGAGGAGTTCGAGCCGATGTTCGCATCCGTCGAGGGTGCGCTTCACGGCAAGAAGATTGCGCTCTTTGGCTCCTGGGGCTGGGGCGGCGGAGCTTGGATGAACGACTGGGAGGCTAGATGCAATGACGCAGGCGTTCTGATGCAGCACGCACCGGTTATGTGCCAGGAGGCACCGGACGACGCAGCGCTTGCGGAGTGCAAGGAGCTCGGCGAGTCTCTGGTCTAAACAGCAGTCATCTTATCATAATATATCCTCCTAATAACGTACGGTGGAGAGTGTCGCGGTGAAAGTCGCGGCACTTTCTTCGTTTCGGCAGCTTCCACGTTGCGGGGGTCTTCTTATCGTGTTAAAATGGCAATATGTGCTAAGGCGCACGAGAATAGAGAGGAGAAACGTATGAGCAAGGTTGCGATTGTTTACTGGAGCGGCACGGGACACACGAAGAAGATGGCAGAGGCAGTGAAGGCCGGCGCAGAGAGCAAGGGCGCTGAAGTCACGCTGTTTGCACCGGCTGATTTTGACGGCGCAAAGGTGCAGCTTTTTGATGCAATTGCGTTCGGCTGCCCGGCGTACGGTGCGCAGATGGGTGCCGAGGTCCTCGAGGAGCTCGAGTTCCAGCCGATGTTCGATCGCGTGAAGGGCGCTCTGGACGGCAAGAAGGTTGCCTCTTCGGTTCCTGGGGCTGGGGGCAACGGCGCATGGATGAATGACTGGGCTGCGGCTTGCAAAGAGGCGGGCGTCCTCATGCAGCACGAGCCGGTGATCTGCAAGGAAGAGCCGGATGAAGCAGCGCTTGCGGCATGCAAGGAACTTGGAGCTTCCCTGATTTAAAATCGGAATATCTTATGTAAAAAGAGCTGTGGTGCGAACTGCCCACGGCTGTATTGTTTGACGTTCTTAACGGAAAAAGATTGACAAAACAAACTTGCAAATTTAAAATCACTAAGAAGTAAGCGATAGATTCTTCTAACCTAGAACTTCGAAGGAGGTTTGTATGCTGCCCTTGGCTTTTACGAATGCTGAAGATTATGTTGAAGTAGTTCGCGTCGGCGGAAATGATGAGGCGAAACAGCACTTAGTGACCTTGGTTTTGTGCCGGGGGCCTAGATGACTGTCATTTCTCGCACGGCGGCGACATCATTGTCAATGAAAGAGTCCAGACTCGCAATCACGCGGGAAATGGCGCAGAAGATTCAGGTGCAGCCGGCAAAGAAGGATTGAGAGAGGAGGCAGAGATGAAGACACTGAAAGACATCCCGGTCGGTTCGACTGCGGTGGTCGTGAAGATTCACGGCGAGGGCGCGCTCAGAAGACGCATTATGGACATGGGAATCACGAAGGGCACGGAGATTTATGTCCGCAAGGTGGCACCCCTCGGAGATCCGGTCGAGATTACGGTCAGAGGCTATGAGCTTTCGCTTCGAAAGGCGGATGCGGAAATTCTGGAGATGCAGTAAGGAAAGAGGGGGATTTAGATGGCAATTAAGATTGCATTGGCAGGTAATCCGAACTGCGGTAAGACAACGCTGTTCAATGACCTGACCGGAAGTACACAGTATGTCGGTAACTGGCCGGGCGTTACGGTCGAGAAGAAAGAGGGACGCTTGAAGGGACATAAGGATGTTATCATCCAGGACCTTCCGGGTATCTATTCGCTGAGTCCGTACACCTTAGAGGAAGTGGTCACCAGAAACTACCTCGTAACGGAGAAGCCGGATGCGATTCTGAACATCATCGACGGCACGAACATCGAGAGAAACCTCTACTTGACCACCCAGCTTCTGGAAATCGGTCTCCCGACGGTCATCGCGGTCAACATGATGGACCTTGTCAGAAAGAACGGCGATGAGCTGAACTTAAAGAAGCTCTCCGAAGAGCTGGGTTGCCCGGTGGTCGAGATGAGCGCCCTGAGAGGTGAGTCCACGAAGGCAGCGGCAGAGCTGTGTCTCAAACTCGCCGAGGAGCACAGAAAGGGTGAGCTCCCGCATGTATTCACCGGCTCCGTGGAGCACGCGCTTGCGCACATCGAGGAGTCGATTGAGGGCAAGGTAGATCCGGTCAACCTTCGTTGGTTTGCAATCAAGTTCTTTGAGCGCGATGAGAAGGCTATCGAAAAAATACAGCTGGATGCCGCGACCAAGCAGCATATCGAGCAGCACATCAAGGACTGCGAGAAGGAGATGGATGACGACGCCGAGTCCGTCATCACGAACCAGCGCTACGAGTTCATTCAGAAGATTGCCGGCGACTGTGTCAAGAAGAAGGCGGCAAAGGGCGAACTTACGACTTCGGATAAGATTGACCACATTGTCACGAACCGCTTCTTGGCGTTGCCCATCTTTGCGTTTATCATGTGGTTTGTCTACTTCATCTCGGTTACCGCAATCGGTACGCCGCTCACGGACTGGACGAACGATGTCTTCTTCGGTAAGATTGTGACGGATGCCGCAAATAACTTCATTGCGACCTTCCACCTGGCTGACTGGATGCAGAGCCTGCTTGTCGAAGGCATCATCGGCGGTGTCGGCACCGTCCTCGGCTTTGTGCCGCAGATGTTAATTCTGTTCTTCTTCCTGTCCTTCTTGGAGGACTCGGGCTACATGGCGCGTGTCGCATTCATCATGGACCGCGTGTTCCGTCGTTTCGGTCTCTCCGGTAAGTCCTTTATCCCGATGTTGGTCGGAACGGGCTGCGGTGTTCCGGCTATCATGGCGTCCAGAACCATCGAGAATGAGAAGGACAGACGTATGACCATCATCCTCTCGACCTTCCTGCCCTGCTCGGCGAAGATGGAGATCGTCGCAATGATGGCATTACCTTCTTCCCGACCAACCACTTTGTGGCGCCGGGCATGTACTTCCTGGGCCTCGCAATCGTGATTCTCTCCGGTATCGCACTGAAGAAGATGAACTACTTTGCGGGCGATCCGGCCCCCTTTGTCATGGAGCTTCCGGCTTACCACATGCCGTCCGTGAAGGGTGTTCTGATTCACGTCTGGGAGAGAGCAAAGGCCTTCATGATTAAGGCCGGCACGATCATCTTCATCGTCTCTGTGTTCCTGTGGGTACTCATGCACTTTAACACCTCCTTCCAGTATGTCGCGGACGATTTGGACAGCAGCATCCCTGAAAGGTCATCGGTGAGGCGATTGCGTTTATCTTTGCGCCGCTTGGCTTCGGCTCTGGCAGCAGCGGTGGCTTCCGTCAGTGCGGAGCCTCGCAAAGGAGCAGGCAGTGAGTACGCTCGGCATACTTGCACACGCGGCTTCCGACGCTGAGGCGGATGTTTCTACGGCTATCTTCCACATGTTCAACGGCAGCCAGCTTGCGGGCCTTAGCTTCCTGCTCTTTAACATCTTTGATGCACCCTGCATGGTTGCAATCGCGACCGCGTTCCGTGAGCAGGGGACAGGCGAAGTGGGGTTGGATTACCTTCGGCTTCCAGATGGGTCTCGGTTATTGCCTCTCGCTCTGCGTGTTCCAGCTCGGTAGCCTTGCCCAGGGCGGCAGCTTTACCTTCTGGACCGCGGTCGCAATTCTTCTGGTGCTTGCCGCACTCTACTTCATTTTCCGTCCGGCACCGAAGCACGTGAAGCATGAGAATGTGAGTGCCGTTCGCGCAAACGGCTGAGTATCGCGTAACATTTCATTTTGTTTGATTAGAAAGTGAGGACAGTGACGATGAATCCTGAAACCATCGTGGTACTTCTTGTCCTGGTTGTATTGCTGGTTCTGGCAATCCGCTATTGCATGCGGAACGGCTCCTGCGGCGGAAATTGCGGCGGTGCTTGCGGCGGTGACCACAAGCATCACTGCGCGCCGACGGGCTGCTCAGCTGCTCCCACCTCGAAGAGGAGAAGGCGGAGGTGCCGGAGCGCTTCCGTCTGAAGAAGTGAGCGGCATCTGATTTGTAAGTTTCTTAGGAGGTAGAACTATGGTCAAGAATATCATTCAGATTGACGGCATGGCTTGCAGCATGTGCGAGGCGCATGTGGGCGATGCAATCCGGAAGCAGTTTCGAATGCGAAGAAGGTGAGTGCATCCCACGGGAAGAAGGAGGCAAGTTTTGTCACCGAAGAGCCCGCGGATGAGGCGACCGTCAAAAAGATGATTGATGAAACCGGCTACCACTACGAGGGCTTCCGCACGGAGCCTTACGAGAAAAAGGGATTCTTTGGTCTCTTTGGCTGAATCCGAGAAGAGAAGTGCCCGTCCGGGTTTACCGGGCGGGCGCTTTTTTTGGGCTTAAACAGGAGCAGTGCCGCGATAGGTGAGGGGCGCGTGGAAATGCCGGGTGAAATTTGCTACACTGGGACGGAAGAGCGGAGGTGTTGTCATGACAGAAAAAAAAGAACTGCGGAAGCGCTGCATCGAGAGGATGAATGCGTTGCCGCAGGACTATTGCCGAGAGGCGGATGAAAAGATTTTCTCGGAAATTCTTGCGCTCCCGGAGTATCGGAGCGCAAGGACGGTCTTTTGCTTTGTCGGTATGCAAGCGGAGATCCGGACTGCCGTCTTGATTGAGGAGATGCTTCGTGCAGGCAAGCAGGTCGCCGTGCCGCGCTGCGCGGGCAAGGGAATTATGCACGCACATGTAATCCGCAGTCTCGCGGAGCTGCGCCCGGGGACCATGAGCATCCCGGAACCTTCGGCGGAGGCACCTGTGGTAGCGCCGGAAGCATTGGACCTTATACTCCTGCCCTGTGTGAGCGCGAATCGCTCGGGGGCGCGCCTCGGCTACGGCGGTGGGTTTTATGACCGCTATCTGCCGAAGAGCCCTGCGTTTCGGGCACTTCTCATCAGAGAGCGCATGCTGAGCGACGAGATACCCCTAGAGCCGCACGATCAGCGGGTCGATGCGTTGATCACTGAGACAGCTGTGTTTCGAATCGAAAATCAGAGCGAGAAGGAAGGCGTGTCCTGAATCGAACGGAAGTAGCGCTCGGCGCGGAGCAGATTTTCTTCGCTGCCGCTGAGCGTAAGGAGCACGCTGCCCTCGGCGCCGCAGACGCCGCCCGCGGCAAGCAGGTATGCGCGAGGGAGAAGAGCGCTTCTATGGCATCGAGCTCGGTAAAGACTTCGCCGCAACTCTGCAGCAGCCGAAGGCCTTTACCGTCGTTGCTCCGGTTCGCGAGCGCGGCCAGCTCGCCGATCGGGCGTTCAACGCGCTTTTCAAGTCCGACAGGGTGAATGAGGCGGGTGCGCCGTCCGACCGCTGCCTGAAGAATGGGCATCATGGTGCCGCCGACCGGGCTTCCGATCAGCACGCCGGCACTTTGTGTCTTTAGATGGACGGCATTTGCGCCCTTTAAGATAAGATCGTCCTTGCCGAGGGTATCCGCGACATCAAAGACGGTTTGATCGCGCAAGAGCTCGCCCGCCCGTACGATGAAGTCCGCGCTCTGCGGGGCGGGATGCTCGACAGCGCGCGCAGGTCCCAGTTGAAGGCCTCGGTGAAAGCCCTGCGGGGAGAAGGGCAGGGAGAGCTTTTCTGCGAGCGCTGCGGCAATCTGTGCATTGGTGCTGCCCATGATGACAACGAGGCAATGCTCCTTTGCGGCGCGCAATACGGCCTCATCGGCTGCGATGGCGTCTGCGATAAGGCGCTTTCCCATGGAGACGGTGAGCAGAAACTGACGGGAAGATTCGGATGCTGACATGAAAAGATTCCTTTCTGTGACTTGATTCTAAAAGTATAACATGATATGAGGAGGTCGTATGCAATTAGACCACAGTCTCTTTTACAGCTTGGACCACTACGAGTACGGCGAGGCCTATTACGGCAGCCATCAGTCCGTCTATTACCGGCTTGGCATAGAACCCCTGGAAAATGTGCACTGGACGCCGCTTGAGAAGCGGGAGCCGCACAGCCTGCGCGCCTATGTCTGGGACGGGCCTTATTCCTTTCACGACACGGAAGAGGAGAAGCGTTTCCGAGATTTTCCCTACAGCGCGGAGGGGCTCGAAGAGGCCATTACTTGGATCGAAGAACAGTGTGAAAACGCAAAACCGCTCCGACTTTAAGTCGGAGCGGTTTTGCTGCCTGTCGTATGTTTTATTCGTTTCGCATCGCCGCGAGCGGGCTTAGGCGCATTGCGCGCTTGGCGGGCAGGTAACCCGCGGCCGCGCCGATGAAGATGGCGAAAACAATCGCGAAGAGTGCAAGCCAAATGGGAATGTAGGATATGGCCGCTCCTTCGGCCCCTTGATAGAAGACAGAGAGCTGTTCGCTGCCGCCGCTCGCCACAAGGAAGTTAATGAGCAGCGAAAGCAAGAGGCTTAAAACGGTGCCGATCAAGCCGCCCATCAGTCCGATAAAGCCGGACTCGACGAGGAAGAGATCTCGGATGTTGGTCATATCGCAGCCCAGCACCTTCATGACGCCGATTTCCCTTGTTCTCTCGTAGATAGACATCATCATCGTGTTGATGATGCCGATGGCCGCGACAAGGAGCGATACCGCGCCGATGCCGCCGAGCACGGCCTGCACCATACCGGTGAACTGTTTGGACTGTTCAAGCCACTCCATATTGGAATCGGCCTGGTAGCCGAGGGTCGCTATTTTTTTCTGCACCTCGGAGACATGGGACATGTCGTCCACAAAGACATAGGCCTGTGAATACACGTAGTAGTCGACCGGCTTTCCCTTCTTGTTGAGTTTCGGCTCGGGGACCAGATACTTCCGGTAGCGTTGCTTTAAAAAGCTCTTCAGTGTATCGATGTCACAGTAGACGGAATAGCTGTAGCTGTTGTAGCCGCTGCTGCCGCCATCCAGAACGGCGGCGGTATCGAGGATGTACTTTTTCTGTCCCTTTTCACCGTTGTCTCCGCCCGAGGAGGAGACAACGGATGATTGGGCGGAAGTGCCCGTGCCGCCGCTCGAGCCGCCGCTTGTTTTCGGCGCGGGTTTGTAGCCCTCGGGGAAGATGAAGAAGATGGTATCCTTCAACGGATCGATTTGTACGTCTCCGCTGTTTCCGAAGTTTCCGGAGCCGGATTTCGAAGCCTTATAGAAATTATCCTGAAAGTGATTGCCGTAGACCAGGCTCAGGTTATCCGCATTTGCGGGCGGGAGCTTGCCGGATTTCACGGGAAGCTCCTTTAAAAATGCCTGAGACACGCCGGTCAGCGACAGATAGCCCTCATAGGGTCCGCACTTTGCGGTCACGGAGACATCCAGCTGAGGACTCACATCTTCCACGTGATCGAGCTGTTTCAGCTGTTTCAGCGTGTCATCGGTGATTTCCGTCTCGTTGCCTTTTTGGTTAAAGGCGTAGACCGTGATGGTCTTCATGGAGCCCGCTTCTTGGTAGAGCTGCTTGGTCTGGCGGCTCATACCGAGGCCCAGACTCATCATCACGAGTATCGATGAAGTGCCGATGATCACGCCGAGCACGGTCAGCACGGTCCGCGTCTTTCGCCGGAAGAGATTGCGGAGCGCGAGCGTCAGGAGATCCCGGAATTTCATTCCGCGTCGCCTCCCTTACGTTTATCCTTGCGCATTTTGTAGATACCGAGAGCCGCCGTGGCAATGCCGATCGGAATCCCGAAGAGGGGAATCGGCGAACGCTTTTTCTCCGGCTTCTTCTCGCTGTCGGCATCGGTCTCGGGCATGTCCGGCGCGGGCTCGGTGACGGTCAGGGTGAGCGTTTTCTCTTCCTTGGTCACGTTTCCGTTCACATCTTCGTACTGGATGGTCATTTTAATATTGTTTTCCTCGCTGCTCGCCGCGGCGCCGCTCAGCATCGCATCGACGCTGCCGCTGTCGCCGGACTTGATATTGCCGAGGTAGGCGCTTGTCTTTTTAATCGCATCGCCCTCAAAGTTCACCTGCACATTGTAGAGCATCACGCGACCGGTATTGTTCAGGTTGAACATGACATTGCTCTCTTTGCCGATTTCTATGCTGTCGGGTGAGAGCTCCGGTGTGGAAATGGAGTAGCGGGCCACCTGGAAGACCGGAATATCGAGCGTCAGCTTATCCTCGGCGTTCTTAAACGCGGGGGAGTCAAACTTTTCGTTCAGCGTGATGGTATAGGAACGCGGATCCACGCCCGCGGATGCCTCGAGATTCAGTCTGAGTTCCTTTGCTTCCCCGGCTTTCAGGCTGTTAATCACAAAGGAATTGGAGCCCGCCTCGGTCGAAAAGACAGAGGAATTGTCCACTTTTTCGGACTCGGCGGAGAGCAAAATATTGCTTGCCGGAATATCGCCGGAGGCGTTCTTCACGCTGAGAACCAGTGTGAAGGGCTGACCGGCAAAGACTTTTTCGGGTTCCGTGCGATAGCCGTCCAGGATGATGCGGGCTTTCTGGCGGTCGTTTGGGTTAAAATCGCCCTGCTTGTTGTCCGCTGCCGGCGGCTGTTCGACCATGGAAGGGTTGTTGATGCGCACATAGCTCACATAGGTCTCCTGATAAGAGACGGTCGCATCCGGGGTGAGCTTATAGCTCACGGTGTAGCTCAGCGGGTAGTACCCGTTTGCCGCATTCTGCATAATGGCCATCGAGTAGTCGGCACTCAGCACCTCATCCGGCTGTGCGGACTCAAAGTTGCGGTCGTAGTTTGCGTCATTCAGATTAAACGGGAAGCCCGTGGAGGCCTGCGACTTGTTCTGCGCGGTCGACTGCAGCGAAGCGCCGTCCGCAAGCGCCGTATTCATGTGAACCTGCACGCGGTATACCGGGACCTTGCGCTGGTTTCGGAACTTTAAACTGTAATTGATGATGCCGGGCGCGGTGCCGACCGGGGTTTCCTGGCCCTCGCCGAGCACAAAGGTCTTGTCGCCGGTTGCGGTCGAGGGATTTGCGACCTCGCCCGCCGCCTTGATGTACACGTTGATGAACTCCACCTGCATGGGGCCGCGGAAATCCGCGGTATTGCTGCCGGGAAGCGCATAATAGAAAGCGACCGGAACGCCGTAGTAGCCCTCCTTGGCATCGGCGCGGACAGTGACGTGCAGGGTTACGGTCTTATACTCGCCGGCTTTCAACGAGGCGAAGCGATTCTCCTCGGTGAAGGTTGTTGCGTTGATTTCAAAGGGGTAGTTGCCGCCGTCTACGGTGAAGGCCGAGTTGCCGCCGTAGGCCTTGTCAATGCCGGATTTCTGCCCGGCCCTCCAAGCATCGTAGAGATCGCTCTCATCTTCCTTGTCGTAGGGATTCTTCTGATCGGTCGTGTTCTGATCCGGATCCTTGTCCTGCTTCAAGTAGTTCTGATCGTTCGAGAGACGCACAATGACGTTTTGGATTTCCGCGGTCTTCGGATTCTTCATGCCGCTCGTGTTGTTATAACCGACGCGGAAGCTTAAATTCATGTCCTGGCCGGGATAGCCGACTTGCACTTCGTTGGCGTCATGGACAAAGGTGTTGAGGTTTGTGTTCACATAGGACGCGTGTGCGAGGCGCGGGGGAATCAGGAAGAAGAGGAGCAGCGAGAGTGCCATCTCCAGTGCGAGCACACGGAGAAATACAGAACTGCGATGAAGTTTTGCCTGCATAGTGATTTATCCTTTCCGTTCTACAATTTTGCCGTCCACAATGCGAATCTGTTGGTCGGCGCGGTCTGCAATCGAGTTGTCGTGGGTGACCATGACGAGCGTCACCTTTTGTTCCCGGACAATGTCCTTTAGGAGTGCCAGCACCTCGGCGCTCGTCCTGGAGTCGAGGTTACCGGTCGGCTCATCGGCAAAAATGAGCTCCGGTCTGCTTGCGAGGGCACGGGCAATGCCCACATCGTTGCTGGCCGCCCGACATCTGACCGGGCATGTGCAGGGCCTGATCCAGTATGCCGATACGCTCCATGTACATTCTTGCCGTCTTTTGTCTTTCTTCCTTTCCGACACCGCGGAAAAGGAGCGGGAGTGCGACATTTTCTTCCGCGTTCATGGTCGGAATCAGACCGTAACTCTGAAAAATAAATCCGACATGCTCGCGGCGAAAACGAACCAGCTGTTGCTCGTTCATTTTCTCGAGTTTTTCCGAGTATATGTATGTTGCCGCTGCTCGGCGGCTCAAGTCCGGCAAGCAAATTCAGGCAGGTAGATTTACCGGAGCCGGAAGTGCCGACAATTGCGAGAAAACGGCCCGGATACAGGTCAAAACTGACCCCGTCCAGAGCGTGAACCTCGCTCCGCCGACGTGATATATCTTTTTAAATCACGTACGGAGATAATAGGTTCTGCCAAATGAATATCCCTCCTATCATAAATACGATAAGGCCTTTGCGGGCATCGTCACGTTCGAAAATAATCCGAATGATGAGTTCAGCTTAGAGTAGTTCCGCGGGAATAGCAAGGAAGATTTTCTTGTAAAAATCGATATAAAAAACGGAAAAACGTAAGCTTTCGCTTGCGACGAAGCGCGAAGTGCTTTGTCTGGTCTAAAAGAAGATAGCGTGATATAATTAACCGCGTAAATCGACAAAGCGCGCCTTTATACTTAGAAAGACGCAAAACAGAGAGAAAGGTTTCAGGAGGAAGCGATGAAAAATTGGAAGAGACAAATTGTCGCAACGGCTGCAGCGGTTTTGCTCGGCCTGGGACTTGTGGGGCTGCGGTGCGGCGAAGAGCGAGAGTACGGCAGCGAGCAGTGCGGAGAGCAGCGCAAAGGAGAGCGGCAGCGAGAGCACAGCGGCGGCGAGTGCTGCGGAGTCGAAGACGGATGCCGACACAGCGCTTCGCGTGGGCGCGTTGAAGGGACCGACCGCGATGGGGCTTGTGAACCTCATGCAGGACAGTCAGGACGGCAAGAGCGAGGGTAAGTACGAGTTTAGCATTGCGTCGCAGCCGGATGAAGTTGCGAGCAAGCTGGTCTCCGGTGAGCTGGACCTCGCGCTGCTTCCGGCAAATATGGCTTCCGCGCTCTACAATAAGACGGAGGGCAAAATTGCGGTCGTCAACATCAACACGCTGGGCGTCCTCTACTGCGTGAGCGGAGATACGAACATTCACGGTGTACAGGATCTCGCGGGTAAGACCGTGTATACAACCGGCCAGGGGCGCGACACCGGGAGTATGTGCTTCGCTATTTACTAAAGGAGAACGGTGTCACGGATTGCAATTTGGAATTCAAGTCGGAGCCGACCGAAATCGCATCCCTGCTCGCTGCGGATGCAACGGCGATCGCGGTGCTCCCACAGCCCTTTGTTACGGTCGCGGAGGCAAAGAACGAGCAGCTTGAGACCGCCTTTTTCCCTGACCGATGCATGGGACAGCTTTAAACAACGGCTCCCGCCTCGTGACCGGTGTGACGGTGGTGCGCAAGGATGTGCTTGAGAGCCGTCCCGCGGAAGTTGCGAATTTTGTCACGGAGCAGGAGAGAAGCGCGGCGACGGCGGTTGAGGATGTTGACCGGACTGCGGCTCGCGTGGTCGCCTTCGGCATCCTGGAGAATGAGGGCATTGCGAAGAAGGCACTCCCGGCCTGCAATATCACCGCGATTACCGGTGAGGAAATGAAGAAGGCGCTCTCGGGCTATTTAAATGTACTCTATGAGGCAGATCCGAAGGCAGTGGGCGGCAAGCTTCCGGACGATGCCTTTTACGCGGTGACCGAGGCAAAATGAGAGAAGGGCTGAAAGCGCAGAGCAAGGAGCTGTTTCGCTGGTGCTTTTGGCTGCTGCTCTGGGAGCTCGCGGCGCGCCTCTTACACAACCGGCTGTTGTTGGTGGGACCGCTCGAGACGCTCGGCGTCTTGTTTCGTATGGCGCTTGGAGCAAGTTACTGGCAGGCGGTCCGGAATTCCACCCTGCGTGTGCTGGGCGGATTTTTAACCGGGGCGCTTGCCGGCATAGGTCTCGCCGTTTTGGCCGAGAAGAGAGAGGGACTCAGATGGATTCTGAGTCCCTTTGTGAATGTGATAAAGGCCATACCCGTCGCGAGTTTTGTAGTGATTCTGTTGATTTGGGTGGGAAATCGAAATGCCTCTCTCTTGATCTGCTTCTTTGTCTCTTTCCCGATTTTTTACCTGAATACGCTGGCCGGTCTCGGCGCAACCCCGAGAGAACTGTTGGAGGTCGCGAGGCTCTACCGGCCTCGCGCCACACGCGCGTTCGGGCACTTTACCTTCCGGTACTCGCGCCTTTTTTGGAAAGCGCGCTGAGTCTTTCGGTCGGTGTGAGCTTTAAGGCGGGGGCGGCTGCCGAATTGATCGGACAGCCCCTGCTCTCTTTCGGCAACGGTCTTTACCGCGCAAAAATTTACTTGGAAACCGGTGAGGTTTTTGCCTGGACCCTGAGTATTGTGCTCTTTGCGATGCTCGCAGAAAGACTTTTGTCGCTTTTGCTCCGCGCCCTGCTTTCCTCGGGCGTAAAATGAGCAAAAGGTATGCGGAAAAGGACAAGATACAGCGTGGCTTTTCGCCGGGATTATGCTAAAATGATAGCATTGTCACGCTAGGAGGGAAACTATGATTAACAACGACGAGGCACTGATCCAAACAAGGCATCTGGTGATTGAAGAGACCTGCCGTCTCGCCTGGAACGATCAGCTGGATGAACAGCACAAAGAGGAAATGGTGTTTAAAATCATCCCGGGGCCAAAGCCGGCCATCGGCAGATGTTGTGTTTATAAGGAGAGAGAAATCGTCCGCCACAGAATGCGGCTTGCCAGCGGTGAGAATACCCTGGACAATTTGGAGTCGAAGAACGAAGTTCAGGTCATTAAGCCGGCCTGCGACGAGTGTCCGCTGTCGACCTACACGGTCACGGATAACTGCCGCCTTTGCCTCGGTAAGGCCTGTCTGTCGTCCTGCCACTTCGGCGCGGTGACCATAGGCGAGTTCCGTTCTCACATCAATTCGAAACTCTGCAAAGAGTGCGGTATGTGCGCGCAGAACTGTCCCTACGGCGCGATTGTACACCTTGTGCGTCCCTGTAAGAAGGCATGCCCGGTCGATGCCATCACCTATGATGAGTACGGTATCTGCGTCATCGATGAGAACAAGTGCATTGAGTGCGGACGCTGCATCCACAGTTGTCCCTTCGGCGCAATCTCTGCGAAGAGCTACCTCGTGAAGGTGATTGAGGAGATCAAGGCGGGCAAAGAAGTCATTGCTATGTGCGCCCCGGCAACCGAGGGTCAGTACGGCGAGAAGGTCGGTATGGGATCTATTCGCAACGCGCTGAAGAAGATGGGCTTTGCGGACATGGTCGAGGTTGGACTCGGCGGTGATATGACCGCGGCTTACGAGGCACTCGAGTGGTCGGAGGCGAGAAAAGAGGGCAAGAAGATGACAACTTCCTGCTGCCCGGCCTTCATCAATCTCTTAAAGAAGCATTTCCCGCAGCAGTACGAGGAAAACATGTCTACGACGGTCTCCCCGATGTGCGCGGTGTCGCGCTACTTAAAGGCGACCCACCCGGGCTGCGTGACGGTCTTCATCGGACCCTGTGTCGCAAAGAAGGCGGAGTCCGCGGACAAGTCCGTCGAGGGCAATGCGGATTATGTTATGACTTACGGTGAGTTCAATGCTTTCCTCCGTTCGGCGGACATTGTGCTCGAGCCGGAAGAGAGCGAGCGCCAGGAGGCTTCGATCTACGGAAAGCGCTTTGCGACCTCGGGCGGTGTTGCAAACGCTGTGCTTGAGTGCATGAGCGAGCGCGGCGAGGATGTCTCCGATATCAAGCTGCTTCGCTGTGCGGGTGGCGCGGAGTGTAAAAAGGCCCTGCAGCTCCTGAAGCTCGGCAGACTGCCCGAGGACTTCATTGAGGGCATGGCTTGCCCGGGCGGCTGTGTCGGCGGCCCCTCGAAGCACAAGACGGAGATTGAAATCAAGCGTTCCCGCGAGACGCTCTTGAAACGCGCGGACGACAGAAAGGTGCTCGACAACCTGAAGAATTACCCGATGGAAAAAGTTCTCGATGCACCGCGACGGTCACATGGATTTGGAGGAGCTGAAGCGCGCCGAGGGCGAGGCCTAAGTCTCGAAAGAAGCGCTGATGTTTTCAGCGCTTCTTTTCAAACTGCGGAACATGAAAGTTCGCTTTGCGGCGCAAGCGGCAAGCGAAAGGAAGAAAGAGAGCGAAACGTATGCACGGAGAGAGGAGGAGAAATGCGAGAAGAGAGAAAAGCAAAGGCATCGGTGCCTACACCGCACATTGCGGCTTTGCCGGGTGATATCGCCGAGACGGTTCTGCTTCCGGGTGACCCGCTCCGCGCCAAGCGTCTGGCGGAGAACTTTCTGGAAGAAGTGCACTGTTTTAACGAAGTGCGCAATATGTTCGGTTTTACCGGAGTTTACCGCGGGCAGCGCGTTTCGGTCATGGGCACCGGCATGGGTTGTCCGTCGATGGGTATTTACACCTACGAATTGATTCACTTTTACGGTGCAAAACAACTGCTTCGAATCGGCACGGCCGGCGCCATGCAGGAGAGTATAGGCTTGCGTGATTTGGTTCTCGCAGAGGGCGCTTCGACCAATTCAAACTTCCCGGCCCTCTTTGAACTCCCGGGGACGTTTGCACCGCTCGCTGATTTTGAACTGTTGTATCGCGCGGCGCGGAAAGCTGCGATTTCAAAACAAACGTGTTGCGGTTGGGGCGGTACTGACCAGCGATATGTTCTACGGACCCGCGGAGGGCACGGCCGCCGTTGAAAAGTGGAGGAAGATGGGGGTGCTCGCCGTTGAGATGGAGACGGCGGCACTCTATGCGACCGCTGCCTCTCTCGGGGCAAAGGCGCTTTCCATCCTAACGGTCAGCGATCACCTTTTGACCGGGGAGACGCTCTCCGCAGAGGAGCGAGAAGCCGGATTTACGGATATGGCGGAACTTGCACTTTCACTCGCGACGGAAGAAACGCGCGGAGGAATCATATGATTAAAACGTTCGGTAAATATTTGGGGAAGAAATACCGCCTCATTTCCCTGCTTGCCGTTTTCGGCATGGTTATGGAAGTGGTAGTGGAAAATTTGGTGCCTCTTGTCATGGCGAATCTCATTGACAACGGCATTCAGGCACAAAATTTTAATGTTGTGCTCCGGGCGGGCGGACTCATGGTGGCGCTCGCGCTCTTCGGCCTGCTTTTCGGTTCGATCGGCGGTTATTTTGCGGCGGATGCTGCGGCGGGACTTGCCGCAAGCCTTCGGAGCGGGATCTACAGAAGCGTGCAGCGCTTTTCGTTCGGCAATCTCGATAAATACTCGACCGCGGGCCTCATAACGCGGCTCACGACGGATGTCTCCAACATCCAAAACTCCTATCAGATGATACTGCGGACCTGCATGCGGGCGCCTGCCACGTTGATTTTCACGCTTGCGCTCACCTTCAGCATCAGCCGGAAGCTTTCGATGATTTTTCTGGTCGCACTCGGCTTTCTTCTGATTGTGCTGGTCTTGGTCATCAAATTTGCGGACAAGGCGTTCACGCGCGTCTTTTCGAAATACGATGCGTTGAATGCGAGCGTACAGGAAAATGTGACCGGTATTCGCGTGGTCAAGAGTTTTGTGCGCGAAGAGTTCGAAATCGGAAGATTTAAGGTTTCCGCCGAGAATATCTATAAGCTTTTTGTGAAGGCGGAAGGACTGGTTTGCTTTATTTTCCCGGCCCTCTACCTCGCAGTCTACGGCTGCATGATCGGTATTTCCTGGTTCGGCGCGCATGAGGTCGTGACGGGATCGCTCACCACGGGACAACTGACCTCTTTCTTTACTTATATGATCAGCATTCTGATGTCGCTTATGATGCTGGCTATGGTCTTCGTCATGATTACGATGTCGGTGGCAAGCGGACGGCGCATCGAAGAAGTGCTCTCGGAAATTCCGAAGATTCAGACGCCCGAACAGCCGATTACGGAAGTGGAAGACGGATCGGTGGTCTTTTCGAAGGTTTCGTTTTCCTACGGAAAGCGCGAGGAGCCGGTCGATTGGGATAATCCGAAGGAAGTCAGGAAACAGAAGGAAAAGCAGGAGCGCATGGCAGCCGTTGAAAACGGGACCATGACACGGGAAGAGGCGATGCGGCAGGACCCGGGTTTCCGCGAGGAAGAGAATCCGCGCTTTGTGCTGAGCGATGTTACGCTTTCGGTGCGTTCCGGTGAGACCATCGGTATCATCGGCGGAACCGGTTCCTCCAAGACCTCTCTGGTCAGTCTGATTCCGCGTCTCTATGACGCGACCGAGGGCGAGGTTCTGGTCGGCGGCAAGAACGTAAAGACCTATGACTTAAAGGTGCTCCGAGACGCAGTCGGCATGGTGCTCCAGAAGAACACTCTGTTTTCCGGAACCATTTACGATAACCTTCGCTGGGGAAATCCCGATGCGAGCGATGCGGACTGCGAGGAGGCTTGCCGCCTTGCCTGTGCCGATGAGTTCGTGCGGAGTTTTCCGGACGGCTATAACACCTGGATCGAACAGGGCGGCAGCAATGTGTCCGGCGGACAGAAACAGCGTCTCTGCATTGCGAGAGCGCTCTTAAAGAAGCCGAAAATTCTGATTCTCGACGACTCGACCAGCGCAGTCGATACCGCGACGGATGCTTCCATACGCAAGGCATTCCGGGAGAAGATTCCGAATACAACGAAGTTCATCATCTCCCAGCGCATTTCGGGCGTAAAGGATGCGGATCGCATTCTGGTGCTCGATGAGGGACGGGTGAGCGGTTTCGGCACCCACGAAGAATTGTTAAAAGACAATGAGATTTACGCCTCTGTGGTTGCCGCGCAGACAGAGGGCGGCGGCGACTTTGACGAGAGAGAGGAGGCGTAACGCGATGGCAAACACGAAGAAAAAGGCAAATCTGGGTAACATTACCTCGCGGAGCATGCGACGCCTGACTTCCGGTATTTTGAAGGATTACGGCCTGCAGATGCTGATTGTTCTGGTCTGTGTCATTGCGGCGGCTTTTGCGGATGCCTACGGCATGCTGTTCATTCAGAAACTGATTGACAACTATATCACCCCGCTATTGCACGCGGAGCAGCGTGATTTTGCGCCGCTTTCTCGCTGCGCTGCAGCACATCTCGCTGATTTATCTGATTTCCGTGGTTGCGACTTACATCTATTCGATCCTCATGGTCTATGTGGGACAGGGGACGCTCCTCAAAATTCGGAAGCGCCTGTTTGCGCACATGGAGTCGCTGCCCATATCCTATTTTGATACGCATGCGCACGGAGACATCATGTCTGTCTATACGAACGACACGGACACCTTGCGCCAGCTGATTGTCGAGGTGTTCCCGCAGCTCGCCAGCATGATTCTTTCCGTCATCACGGTTCTCGCGAGCATGTTCCTTCTGCATGTTCCGCTCACGCTGATTGCGCTTGTTTTAACGGCGCTCATGCTCTTTATTTCCGGCAAGGTCGCGAATATCTCCGGCAAATATTTCGGCATTCAGCAGAAGGAGCTCGGCGGTCTGAACGGTTATATTGAGGAGATGATGGAGGGGCAGAAGGTTATCAAGGTTTTCTCCCATGAATCACAGAGCATTGCGGACTTTGAACAGCGGAACCAAAAACTCAGGGATGCGAGCGCAAAAGCGAACGGCATTGCGAATGTCCTGCTGCCGATTGCGGCGCAACTCGGTCGCCTGCAGTATGTGCTGATAGCGACGGTCGGCGCAATCTTTGCACTGAACGGGAATTTCGGGCTCAGCATCGGCACGCTCGTTGCCTTCATGACCTTAAACCAGAACTTTACGCGCCCCATCACGCAGATTGCGACCCAGCTGAATTCGGTTGCGATGGCGGCGGCAGGTGCCGACCGTATCTATCAGCTGCTCGATACACCGTCCGAGATCGACGAGGGTTATGTGACCCTGGTCCGTGTGATCAGAAATGCGGACGGTTCGCTCACCGAGACCAAACAGCGTACCGGACTCTGGGCGTGGCGGCATGTGCATCAGGCGGATGGAAGCGTGGAACTGATCGAATTGGAAGGTCGCGTGGCACTCGAACATGTCGACTTCGGCTATGTGCCGGGAGAAGACCGTGCTCCATGACATCAGCCTCTATGCGGAGAAGGGGCAGAAGATTGCTTTTGTGGGATCCACCGGCGCGGGCAAGACGACCATCACGAATCTCATCAACCGCTTCTACGAGATTCGGGAGGGAAAGATTCGCTACGACGGCATCAATATCTCAAAAATCAAAAAAGCGGATCTCCGCGCTTCGCTCGGCATCGTACTGCAGGACACCAACCTCTTTACCGGCACGGTGATGGAGAATATACGCTTCGGGCGGCTTGACGCGACGGATGAGGAGTGCATCGAAGCCGCAAAGCTCGCGAACGCGGACGGCTTCATCAACCGCCTGCCGGACGGCTATCAGACCATGCTCCGCGGCAACGGCGCAAATCTCTCGCAGGGACAGCGGCAGCTGCTCGCGATTGCGCGGGCTGCGGTTATGGATCCGCCGGCCTTGATTCTTGACGAGGCGACTTCTTCGATCGACAGCCGGACCGAGCAGCTTGTGCAGCGTGGTATGGATTCCCTGATGAAGGGGCGCACTACCTTTGTGATTGCACATCGCCTCAGCACGATTAAAAATGCGGACTGTATCATGGTTATGGAGCAGGGACGCATCATTGAGCGCGGCAATCATGATGAGCTGCTTTTGAAGAAGGGGCGCTATTACCGACTGTATACGGGAAAGCAAGCTTGAGAAGCCGCGCTCCGCGTGCTATGATATTTCCAGATAAAAATGCACAGAGAAAAGGCGGAACAGGCATGAAAAAGAGAAGAGTAATGCTGAAACTCTCCGGCGAAGCGCTTGCAAGCGCAAGCGGCAAGGGCTATGACGAGGCGGTGGTCCGCGACATTGCGCGGCAGGTGAAGTGCTCGGTCGATGCGGGCGTCGAGGTCGGCATTGTCATCGGCGGCGGCAACTACTGGAGAGGCAGAACCGGGACGGAGATTGCCCGCGTGAAGGCCGACCAGATCGGTATGCTTGCTACCATCATGAACTGCATTTATGTCTCGGAGATTTTCCGCGGCGAGGGCATGGAGACGGAGATATTCAGTCCCTTCCTCTGCGGCGCGATGACCGAGCTCTTTTCGGTCGACAAGGCGAATGCGCTTTTTGCGGCGGGGAAGGTGCTCTTCTTTGCGGGCGGCACGGGACACCCGTATTTCTCGACCGACACGGGGATTGCGCTCCGGGCGGCGGAACTCGGTGTGGACGAGATTTTGCTCGCAAAGTCAATCGACGGCGTCTACACGGCGGACCCGAAGCTCGATCCGAGCGCAAAGCGCTACGACACTCTGACCATGCAGGAGATGATCGACAAAAAACTCGGCGTCATCGACTTAACGGCGAGTGTACTCTGCATGGAAATAAGATTCCGCTCGCAATTTTTGATTTGCACGGCGACAATGCAATCGCGGATGCGCTCCGCGGCGTGATTCACGGCACAACGGTGACGGTATAACAAGATACCCTGGAGGATGAGATGGCAGACTTAAAGGATACACTCAAAGAGTTGGAAGAGAGAATGAACAAGACGATTTCGTTCATGCAGGAAGAGTTCTCGGCAATCCGTGCCGGCAGAGCCAATCCGCATGTGCTGGATCGTATTACGGTCGATTACTACGGCACCCAGACCCCGCTGCAGCAGGTCGGCAATATCTCGGTGCCGGAGGCAAGACTGATTTTAATTCAGCCCTGGGATAAGAGTCTTTTGCGGGAGATTGAAAAGGCTATCCTTACCTCGGATCTCGGCATCAATCCGACAAATGACGGTTCTGTGATTCGTCTCCTGTTCCCGGAACTCACCGAGGAGCGCAGAAAGGCACTTGCCAAGGACATCCGAAAGAAGGGAGAGGCGGCAAAGGTTGCGGTGCGCAACATTCGCCGCGACGGCGCCGATGTCTTCAAGAAGATGGAAAAGGCAAATGAGATTACCGAAGATGATCTCGCCGATGCGAACGAAAAGCTGCAGAAGCTGACGGACAAAGCGGTGGAGCGCATTGACAAGGCGGTCGAGGTCAAGGACAAGGAGCTTATGACAGTCTGACGTGCCGTTAAAGTGAAATCGAGTGGCGGTCCGAGCAGGACCGCCTTTTTCAACATAGGGAGGCAGAATGACAGAGCGTCTGGCGGGAAAAGTAATTCCCGAACACATTGCAATCATATTGGACGGAAACGGAAGATGGGCAGCGGAGCGCTCCCTGCCGCGCGCCATGGGACATAAGGCAGGCTGCGAGGCGGTGGAACAGACCGTGCGCGACTGCGCGGCGCTCGGCGTCAGGTACCTCACGGTCTACGGTTTTTCGACGGAAAACTGGAAACGTTCCGCCGAAGAAGTCGGTGCACTCATGCACCTCTTTCGCCTGTACTTAAAAAAGCTCTTAAAGGTCGCAAAGGAAGAGGGTTGTCGCTGCAAGATGATAGGCGATAAAGAGCGCTTTGCGCCGGATATCATCGAGAGCATTGACCGTCTGGTGGAGGAGACCAAGGACAATACGGGCATGACCTTTGTGATTGCGATCAATTACGGCGGTCGGGATGAACTGCGCCGCGCTTTTTTGCGTCTCCTGAACGAAAAGCGGAATAGCGGGGACACGAGTCTCACGGAAGAGGAGATTTCGAACAGCCTCGATACGGCGGATATTCCGGACCCCGATCTTTTGATTCGCACGAGCGGTGAACTTCGTCTCTCCAATTTTCTGCTCTGGCAGCTTGCCTACAGCGAACTCTATGTCACGCCGCTTTATTGGCCGGACTTCAATCTAAGCGCGCTGGAAGACGCCATCCTCGCTTACAACCGGAGAGAGCGCCGCTTCGGCGGCAGATAAGGAGGAGCCATGTCCCGCTTACTGAATATCATCGGCAGCAAGAAATTTCGCCTTCGTCTGCTGAGCGGTCTTGTTCTGGTTTTGCTCGCCTTCCTGATACTCCGGCAGGGCGGCAAGCTTCTCTTTTTCAGCATGATGGCCATTTCTCTGGTCGGGCAGTATGAACTGTACCGCGTGCTCAAGATGGAGCGGGAACCGCTCGGTGCGGTCGGCTATCTGTCGAGCATAGGCTACTATCTGCTCTTACTCGCGCGCCATTACGACTACGGAATGCCGCTCATGATAGGCACGCTGATGGCATTGATGGCGCTCTTTGTGCTGAGTTACCCGCGCTATCGCACGGAACAGATTGCCGTGGGACTTATGGGCGTGCTCTATACAACCGTCATGTTTGCCTACGTGTACCGCGTGCGCAGCATGCCGCACGGCGCGTATCTGGTCTGGCTTATCTTTATTTCGAGCTGGGGCTGTGACACCTGTGCCTATGTGGTGGGTATGCTGCTGGGTTCCCATCACTTTGCGCCGGTGTTGAGCCCGAAAAAGACCTTGGAAGGCTCGATCGGCGGTGCGGTCGGCGCGGCACTGCTCGGCCTTGCGTTCGGAACTTTCCTGCGCGAGGAGCTCACGGAACTCGGCAATCCGGGCTTTGCCTGCCTCTTTGCCTGTGCCTTCGGTGCAGTTATTTCGCAGGTCGGCGATCTCGCGGCCTCGGCCATCAAGCGCGATCACGAGGTCAAGGATTACGGAGACCTGATTCCGGGGCACGGCGGTATCCTGGACCGCTTTGACAGCCTCTTATTTACGGCTCCTGCCATTTTCTTTGCTCTGTTTTTATACAGCCAAATTGTCCATCACTGAGGAGGACAGCATGAGACATATTTCCATACTCGGTTCCACCGGTTCCATCGGAACGCAGACGCTCGATGTGGCGCGCGCAAACGGCGACATTCGCGTTGAGGCGCTCGCGGCGCACGGGAACATTGCGCTGCTCGAGGCGCAGATTCGGGAATTTCATCCGCGCACGGTTTGTGTTTATGACGAAACAAAAGCGGCCGAGTTAAAGACCAAGGTTGCCGATACCAAGACCAGAATCTGTGCGGGGCACGAGGGCCTTTTGGAGGTCGCGACCGAGGCAAAGGCGGAGACGCTTGTCACGGGAATCGTCGGCATGATAGGCATTGAGCCTACGGTAGCGGCGATACGTGAGGGCAAGAACATTGCGCTCGCAAATAAAGAAACGCTGGTCTGCGCGGGGCATCTCATCATGCCGCTCGCCGCGCGGGAAGGTGTCAAGATACTGCCGGTGGATTCGGAGCACTCGGCTATTTTTCAATGTCTCCGCGGCAACAAGAAGAATCGAATCCGGAAAATTTTGCTGACGGCTTCCGGCGGTCCCTTCCGCGGCTATACGAGAAAACAGCTTGAGAAAGTAACGCTGAAAGATGCGCTGCGCCATCCGACCTGGAATATGGGGCACAAGGTGACCATCGACTCCTCGACCATGGTGAACAAGGGGCTTGAGCTCATTGAGGCGCGCTGGCTCTTCGATGTCGAGGTAGATGACATTGAAGTTCTTGTGCAGCCCCAGAGCATTTTGCACTCCGCGGTCGAGTTCATGGACGGCGCGGTCATGGCGGAACTCGGGACGCCGGATATGAAGCTGCCCATCCAGTACGCCCTCTATTACCCGAAGCGCAGAAAACTTTCCGGCAGCGAGCGCCTCAATCTGGCAGCACTCGGAAAACTGGATTTCTCCGCGCCGGATTTCGAGGCGTTTCCCGGACTCAAACTCGCATACCACGCGGGGCGCACCGGCGGCAGCTTGCCGACGGTGTTCAATGCGGCGAATGAGGTCGCGGTTCGCGCCTTCCTGAACGGAAAAATCCGTTATTTGGAGATTGCGGCCTGCATTGCGGATGCGATGGAGCACCACGAGAAGGTGGGCATTTTAGCCTCGCCTACGGTTTCGGATATTCTGGCACTGCAGAAGACGACCGAACAGTGGCTCGCGGCACGCTATCATTTGGACTGAAACGAAGGAAGAGAGGGAGTCTGTGCAGCAGTTAATCAATGTCATCCTGTCAATTTTACTCTTTGGCTTTATCATTTTTTTCCATGAGCTCGGGCATTTTCTCGCGGCGAGACTTTTCGGTGTCGGTGTGGTCAGTTTTTCGCTCGGGATGGGCCCCAAAATTCTCTCAGTGGAACGGGGCGGCACCGAGTATGCGATTCGTGCCGTGCCCTTTGGCGGCTTCTGTGCCATGTGCGGCGAGGATGAGGCAGCGGAGAAATTGAGTCCGGACGACTTCAATGCACATGCTCCTTGGCAGCGCTTTCTCATTTTAATTGCGGGGGCCTGCTTTAACTTTCTGCTTGCGTTTTTGCTCGCGGCCGTCCTGCTCGTGCAGACGGGCGTGGACAAACCCTACATCGGTAAACTGATGCCGGGTATGCCGGCAGAGGCGGCCGGACTGAAGCCCGGGGACCGTATCCTCGCGGTCAACGGAAGCAAGGCCACCTTTTTCCGCGATGTATCACTTCAACTGCAGTTCCATGCCGGAGAGCCGGTTACCTTCCGCTATGAGACAGCGGAAGGGGAGCTGCGGACGGTTACGGTAACACCGCAGTACCTCGAAGAGCAGGGGGGCTATTATACCGGCATCGTGTCTGCGGGAAGCACACCGGTCAAGGATCCGCTTTCGCTGGTTTACTACGCAGCGGGCGAAGTAAAACTCAACATACGCATGGCGATTCAGTCGGTGCGCATGCTTGTGAAGGGGGCGGTCTCCCCGAAAAATCTGACCGGGCCTGTGGGCATCGTGCAGGCAATCAGCGATAACATGGATGCCGCGCGTCCTTACGGGCTTCGCGCGGTATTGCTCTCGCTGTTATCCTTCGGGCTTTTGCTCAGTGCGAACTTGGGGGTTATGAATCTCTTGCCGCTGCCGGCCTTGGACGGCGGAAGAGCGCTGCTCACAGCCGTTGAGGCGGTCATACGCCGACCGCTCAACCGAAAAATCGAGGCTATGGTTCACACGGCGGGCTTTGCCCTCTTGATGGGCCTCATGCTCTATGTGCTCTGGAACGATGTCATGCGCATTGTGCAGCACACGGGCTTCTAAGGAGAAGAGATGAGAGAACGTCATAAGACAAGGACGGTGCGCATCGGAGATGTCGCAATCGGCGGTGACAACCCGATTCGCATCCAGTCCATGTGTAATACCAAGACAGAGAATGTCGAGGCCACAGTCGCGCAGATTCGCGCGCTCGCCGCGGCAGGCTGCGAAATTATACGCGTCGCGGTGCCGAACGAGGCGGCCGCTTTGGCGCTCAAGGACATTCGTCGGCAGATTAAGCTGCCGCTGGTCGCGGACATTCACTTTGATTATCGTCTGGCTCTTGCGGCCATGGAAAACGGGGCCGATAAGATACGCATTAACCCGGGCAACATCGGCGAGGATTGGAAGCTGCGCGAAGTTGTGAACGCCGCGAAAGAGCGCAATATCCCGATCCGAGTCGGTGTGAACTCCGGTTCGCTCGAAAAGGAAATCCTCAAAAAATACGGCGGAGTCACGGCCGAGGGCATCGTGGAATCCGCCCTCGAAAAGGTAGGGCGTATCGAAGAACTCAATTATGAGAACTTGGTTATCAGCATCAAGTCTTCGGACGTTTTGATGTGCATCAAGGCACATGAGCTGCTCGCGGACAAAACGGATTATCCTCTGCACATCGGCATTACCGAGGCGGGGACTCTGCTCCGCGGAACCGTGAAGTCCGCGGTGGGACTCGGCGTAATACTTTACGAAGGCATAGGGGATACGATACGTGTCTCTCTGACCGGAGATCCGCTCGAGGAAATCAAGGCGGCGCGCGAAATCTTAAAGAGCCTCGGCCTTCGGAAGGGCGGGGTGGAAGTTGTGTCCTGTCCGACCTGCGGCCGCACGGAAATTGATTTGATCGGCCTTGCGAATCAGGTGGAAGGCCTTGTGGAGCGCTACAGCGACTTGGATGTTCGTGTCGCGGTTATGGGTTGCGTGGTGAACGGTCCCGGCGAGGCACGGGAGGCGGATTTCGGCGTGGCCGGCGGCAAGGGCGCGGGAGTTTTGATTCGGAAGGGCGAGGTGATACGGACCATGCCCGAAAGCGAACTGCTCCCGGCCTTGGAAGCGGAATTACAGCGTGTCAGGGCAGAACGGCAATGAAGAATTTTTGTGAAGTATTTCCGCATTTTCAGGCGACAGCGGCAGAACAGGCGCTTGTCGCCTGCTTGCTTGTGGAGCGGGTTTGTGTTTCGGACGACATGTCTCGTCTCACGGTCTATGTGGTGTCTCGCAGCTTTGCGGAGCGCGCTGCCTTCCAGGCGCTCGCGGAGGAACTCAAAGAACAGCTCTTCGGGAAGCGAAAGGTGCTGGTTGAAATCCGAGAGCGCTTTCAGCTCGGCGGCGATTTTACGCCCGAGCAGCTGTTCGGTGCCTACCGTGAGAGTCTGCTCGCGGAATTGAAGAGCCGCTCTCTGATTGCAGCCCGCATCTTGGAGCGCGGCACCGTGCGCTTTCCGAGCCCCGAAGTACTTTGTTGCGAAGTGGAAGATATGCCCTTAAATCGCCGCGTGGTGCCGGACTTAAAGCGCTACTTGGAAGAAGAGGTTTTTCTCGGGCGCTGCGGTATCCCCATGGAATTTCGGGCCGACTATGTTCCTTATGAGAGAAAAGAACTTGCGGAAGTGCCGGCCGAGACGCTCGCAATCCGAAACCGGGAAGAGCGTGAGGAGGAGGGCTTTTTCCTCTCGGGTGAGGAAGGCCCCGACACGCAGGGAGAGAACGCAGAAACGGCTTTTACTGCGGTGAGCGAGAAGCAAATGCCGAGCGAAGAAAAGGCGAAGGCAGAAAAGCAGAAGCCTGACAAGACAATAAAGCAGACGAAACATGGCGACCAGAAGGGGAACTATCGCGGGGAAAAACGGGAGTTCACGCGCAAGCTGCGCCGCTCCGACAATCCCGATGTACTCTACGGCAGAGATTTTGAGGACAACTTTATCCCGATTTCCGAGATTACGGAGGTCGTGGGTGAGGTTACGATACGGGGCAAAGTATTTGAACTCGATGTGCGCTATATCGAGAAGAGCGGGAGTACACTCTTCATTTTCTCCGTGACCGACTTTACGGACTCCATTACGGCGAAGCTCTTTGTGCGCGGGGAGGGCGAAGAGCTGGACCGCCTGAAGAGCGAAATTAAGGTGGGGAGCTTTTTAAAGCTGCGCGGTGCAACCACGATAGACAATCGCGACGGCGAATTGATTTTGGGCTCGGTGAACGGCATGAAGAAGTCCGAGTCCTTTGAGGAGAGCAAGCGAGAAGATCACGCGCGGGAAAAGCGGGTGGAGCTCCACTGCCACACAAAGATGAGCGATTTGGACGCGGTAAACAGCGCAAAGGACATCATCAAACAGGTCAAGAACTGGGGCATGGAGGCGGTTGCGATTACCGATCACGGCAATCTGCAGGCCTTTCCGGAGGCTTGGCATGCCGTTTCCGGAGATTTACAGAAGAACCCGAAGATAATCTACGGCGTAGAGGGCTATTTGGTCGATGACTTAAAAGAACTCGTGGTTGCGCCGGGCGAGCGCACGCTCGATGACAGCTTCGTGGTCTTTGATATTGAGACCACCGGTTTCTCGCCGCGAAAGAACCGCATCATAGAAATCGGCGCGGTTAAGGTGGAGAACGGAAAAATTGTGGACCGTTTTTCGCAATTTGTGAATCCGGAACTGCCGATTCCCTACCGCATCGAGCAGTTGACCGGAATCAATGACGCGATGGTGCGAAACGCCCCGCCGATTGAACGAGTGCTGCCGGGCTTTCTTGCGTTTTGCGGCGATTCCGCCGTGGTCGCGCACAATGCGGCTTTTGACACAAGTTTCATCCGTGAGAACGCACACGCGCAGGGCATGGAGTATGCGCCGACCATACTGGACACAGTGAGTCTTGCCCACGTGCTGCTGCCGAAATTAAACCGTTATAAGCTGGATACGGTTGCAAAGGCGCTCGGTGTTTCCCTGCAGAACCACCACCGCGCGGTAGACGATGCCGAGTGCACGGCGGGTATTTTTCTCAAGTTTATAGAGATGCTTAAGGCGCGGGGGGCGCATACGCTTTCTGAGGTGGCGGCACTCGGGGACAGTTCCGAGGCGCTGATTCGCAAGATGAACAGCTATCACGTGATTATACTCGCGAAGAATGAGCTTGGGCGCGTGAACCTGTACCGCCTGGTCTCGGACTCCCATCTCAAGTACTACCATAAGCGCCCCAGAATACCGAAGAGTGAACTGCAACGTTATCGCGAGGGCTTGATCATCGGCTCCGCCTGCGAGGCGGGCGAACTCTATCAGGCCTTGCTCGCGACGCTTCGGATGAGGAGATTAACCGCATTGCTTCCTTCTACGATTATCTGGAGATACAGCCGATTGCGAACAATCTTTTCATGTTGGACAGCGACCGCTACACGCCCGATACCGAAGAGGATTTGAGGAACCTAAACCGACGCATCGTGTCCATCGGCGAGGCACTGCAAAAGCCGGTCGTTGCGACCTGCGACGTCCACTTTTTAAACCCCGAAGATGAGATATACCGTCGCATGATTTTTTTCGGCAACAAATATGACGATGCCGATCGGCAGCCGCCGCTCTATTTTCGAACGACGGAGGAAATGCTGCGCGAGTTTGCCTATCTCGGCGCGGAAAAGTGCGAGGAAGTCGTCATCAAAAATACGCAGAAAATCGCACGCATGGTGGAGCGCATCTCCCCGGTGCGGCCCGACAAGTGCCCGCCCGTCATTGAGCATTCGGATGAAAAACTGACGGAGCTATGCTACGGCATGGCGCATGCGCAGTACGGGGATCCGCTGCCGGCTCTTGTGCAGGAGAGACTTGACAAAGAGTTGAATTCCATCATTAAGAACGGGTTTGCCGTCATGTACATCATCGCCCACGAACTCGTGAAGCACTCGAACGAAGAGGGCTATCTCGTGGGCTCCCGCGGCTCGGTCGGTTCCTCCTTTGTCGCCTATACGGCCGGCATTACCGAGGTGAATCCCCTGCCGCCGCATTATGTATGCCCGAATTGCCGCTACTCGGACTTCGACTCGGAAATTCCGAAGCAGTTTGCGGGCACCGCTGGCTGCGACATGCCGGATCAAGTCTGCCCGCACTGCGGCGCAAAAATGAGAAAAGACGGCTTTGATATTCCCTTTGAGACCTTCCTCGGCTTTAAGGGAGACAAAGAGCCGGATATCGACCTGAACTTTTCGGGAGAGAACCAGAGCTCGGCGCACGCCTATACGGAGGTCATCTTCGGAAAAGGGCAGACGTTCCGCGCGGGCACCGTAGGTACCTTGGCGGAAAAGACGGCCTTCGGCTATGTGAAAAACTACTTTGAGGAGCACGGGACCAGAAAGCGAAAGTGCGAGATTAACCGCCTTGTGCAAGGCTGTGTCGGTGTGCGGCGCACCACGGGACAGCATCCGGGCGGCATTGTCGTATTGCCGAAGGGCGAGTCGATTTACTCCTTCACGCCCCTGCAGCACCCGGCGAACGATATGAATACGCCGATTGTCACGACACACTTCGAGTATCACGCGATCGACCACAATCTTTTGAAACTGGATATCCTGGGTCACCAGGACCCGACCATGATACGTAAACTACAGGATTTGACGCAGATCGATCCGGTCAAAGACATACCGCTCGATTCCCCCGAGGTGATGAGTCTTTTCCAGAGCACCGAGGCACTCGGTGTCAAGCCGGAGGATATTCTCGGCTGTCAGCTCGGCGCGCTCGGCATTCCCGAGTTCGGCACCGATTTCGCGATGAACATGGTCATTGAGGCCAAGCCGAAGGGCTTTTCCGACCTGGTTCGCATTGCGGGGCTTGCACACGGCACCGATGTCTGGCAGGGAAATGCGCAGGTGCTCATTTCCGAGGGCACGGCGACCATTCAGACCGCTATTTGTACGCGAGACGACATCATGCTCTCGCTGATTCAGTGGGGCATGGATCCGCAGGAGAGCTTTAAAATCATGGAGTCGGTCCGCAAAGGCAAGGGACTCACGCCGGAGTGGGAAGAACACATGCGGGAGCACGAGGTGCCGGACTGGTACATCTGGTCCTGCAAAAAAATTAAGTACATGTTCCCGAAGGCACATGCGGCTGCCTATGTCATGATGGCCTGGCGCATCGGCTACTGCAAAATCTTTTACCCGCTTGCTTACTATGCAGCCTACTTTACGATACGCGCGACCGGTTTCAGTTACGAGAGCATGTGTCAGGGCAAGGAGCGGCTTGAGTTTCTGCTTGCGGAGCTCGGCAAACGGAATTACAAGGGAAACCGAACGAACCCGTTGACGCCGAAGGAAGAGGATATGATTAAGGATGGGAGAATCGCGCAGGAGATGTATGCGCGCGGCTTTTCGTTCCTGCCGATCGATCTATACCGTGTCAGCGCGACACAATTTACCATTGTCGACGGGAAAATTATGCCGGCGCTCACCTCGATCGACGGACTCGGGGAGAGTGCGGCGGAGCAAATTGTGCGGGCGGCGGCCGAGGGGGCGTTCATTTCGAAAGACGACTTCCGTTCCCGGAGCGGCGTCGGACAAACCACCTGCGATCTGCTCGACCGGCTCGGCATACTCGGGAAACTGCCGGAATCGAACCAGCTCTCGCTCTTTGATTTCAGCTGAGCGGCGTTTGACAAACAGAACCGGAAATCTTAAAATTATGGTTTAAAGACATGGAAGACGGAGGTAAGACGATGGACTATTCGTTTCAAAAGATAGAGCCGAAGTGGCAGGCAAAATGGGAAGAAGAGGGCATCTTCCACGCGAAGGACTTTTCGGAAAAGCCGAAGTTCTACGGACTCGTGGAGTTCCCCTATCCGAGCGGTGCAGGTATGCACGTGGGTCACATCAAGGCGTACTCGAGCATTGAGGTGATTTCGAGAAAGCGGAGAATGCAGGGCTACAACGTGCTCTTCCCGATCGGATTTGACGCCTTCGGTCTTCCGACCGAGAACTATGCGATTAAGACCAACACGCACCCGCGTTACATCACGGACAAGAACATCGAGAAGTTCTCGGAGCAGTTAAAGCGCGTCGGCTTCTCTTTTGACTGGACGCGTGTCATCGACACCTCCCGCGACGATTACTACAAGTGGACGCAGTGGATCTTCCTGAAGCTCTTTGAGAAGGGACTCGTGTTCCGCAATAAGACCCTGGTCAATTATTGCCCCTCTTGTAAGGTCGTGCTCTCGAACGAGGACAGCCAGGGCGGCAAGTGCGATATCTGTCACTCGGATGTCGTGCAGCTTTCAAAGGATGTCTGGTACTTAAAGATTACCGAGTACGCGGACAAGTTGCTTCTGGGACTCGACGAGGTGGATTACCCCGAGAACATTAAGCAACAGCAGCTCAACTGGATCGGAAAGTCGACCGGTGCTTTCGTGAAATTTCCGCTGAAGGATGTGAACGAAGAGCTTGAGGTCTATACAACGCGCTGCGACACACTCTTCGGTGTGACTTTCATGGTCATTGCGCCGGAGCACCCGCTCATCGACAAGCTTGCGGACCGCATCGGAAACATGGACGCTGTGCTCGCCTACCGCGAGGAAGCTTCTCACAAAACCGAGTTTGAGCGCACCCAGCTTGTCAAGGACAAGACGGGCGTTCGCATCGAGGGCCCTCAGCGCGCTAAACCCGGTGAGCGGCAAGGAAATCCCGATTTTCATCTCCGACTATGTCATGATGGGCTACGGCACCGGTGCCATTATGGCGGTTCCGGCGCACGACCAGCGTGACTACGAGTTCGCAAAGCGTTTTGATATTGAGATTATCCCGGTCATTGAGGGCGGGGATCTCGAGAAAGAGGCGTACAGCGGCGACGGCGTTATGATTAATTCCGAGTTCCTGAACGGATTTACCAACAAGAAGGATTCAATTGCGCGCATGCTTGCGTTCCTCCGGGAGAAGGGGCATAGGACATGCGGGTGTTCAGTTTAAGATGAAAGACTGGGCGTTTAACCGCCAGCGCTATTGGGGTGAGCCGATTCCGCTGATTCACTGCCCGAACTGCGGCGTGGTCGCGGTTCCCTACGAGGAGCTTCCGCTTCGCCTGCCCGATATGGATAACTTTAAGCCCGGCGAGGACGGACAGTCGCCGCTCGCGAAAGTGGATTCCTTCGTAAACTGCACTTGTCCGAAGTGCGGCGGCGCGGCTAAGCGCGAGACCGATACCATGCCGCAGTGGGCGGGTTCCTCTTGGTACTTCCTTCGTTACTGCGATCCGCACAACAGCAAGAAGTTCGCGGACAGAGAAAAGATCAACTACTGGATGCCGGTGGACTGGTATAACGGCGGTATGGAGCACGTGACCCGCCATTTGATTTACTCCCGTTTCTGGCATCACTTCCTCTACGATCTCGGCGAAGTCAATACGCCGGAGCCGTATAAGAAGCGCTCGGCGCAGGGACTTATCCTCGGGCCGGACGGCGAAAAGATGAGTAAGTCGAAGGGCAATGTCGTGGATCCGCTTGATATCGTTTCGCAGTACGGTGCGGATACCCTGCGTGTCTACGTGCTCTTCATGGGTGATTATGCTTCCGCGGCACCGTGGAACGACAGTTCGGTGAAGGGGTGCCGTCGCTTCCTGGAGCGCGTATTCGCCCTGCAGGATATTGTGGTGCCTGAGACGGTAAAAGCACTCGAGGCGCCGCTCCACAAGACCATCAAGAAGGTCTCCTCGGATATTGAGGGAGCAGAAGTTCAACACCGCGATTGCCGCGCTTATGACCTTCATGAACGAAGTCGGCAGAGAGAAGAAGATCGGAAAAGAGCAGTTGCTCAGCTTCGTGAAGCTGCTGAATCCCTTCGCGCCGCACATTGCGGAGGAGATTTATCAGGCACAGGGCGGAGAGGGCTCTTTGCAGCTGGCTTCCTGGCCGGAATACGACGAGGCAAAGACGGTGGACGAGAGCATCGAAATCGGCGTGCAGGTAAACGGTAAGCTCCGAGCAACTGTGACCATTCCGACGAACTGCGAGAAAGAGGAAGCCCTTGCCCTCGCAAAGGCGGATGAGAAGGTGCAGGCCGCGCTCGACGGCAAGAACCTGGTAAAGGAAATTTATGTGCCGAACAAGATTGTGAACCTTGTTGTGAAGTGAGTTTTGTTATGAATCGAAGAGGCCCCGTACTTGCTATGAAAGGCAAGCCCGGGGCTTTTTACATCTTGGTGTCCTGCGTGACCCGTACATAGGGCGCTTCTAAGGACAGCGGCTTCTTTTGCGTAATTTCCTTTTTTCTTTTCAAATTTTTGTTGACAAGAGCAGTACTGTCCAGTATACTGTCAAAGCATTGAGGAAACAGTTCGAGGCGTGGCTCAGTTTGGTAGAGCGCAGCGTTCGGGACGCTGAGGCCGCAAGTTCGAATCTTGTCGCCTCGACTCGCTCTTTTTAGAGCAGATGCAACACAGTAAGGCCGATTGGTCAAGCGGTCAAGACGGAGCCCTCTCACGGCTCAAACCCGGGTTCGATTCCCGGATCGGTCATTTCCGAGGTAAGTCCTCGGTATTGCAACACACAGTTTTATTCGAGGCGTGGCTCAGTTTGGTAGAGCGCAGCGTTCGGGACGCTGAGGCCGCAAGTTCGAATCTTGTCGCCTCGACTTGCTCTTTGTGAGCAGATGTAACACAGTAAGGCCGATTGGTCAAGCGGTCAAGACGGAGCCCTCTCACGGCTCAAACCCGGGTTCGATTCCCGGATCGGTCAGTTTGCTTTCGTAGCGCAGTTGGTAGCGCAACGCATTCGTAATGCGTGGGTCGCCGGTTCGAGTCCGGCCGAAAGCTCGATTAAGCTCAGGCATGTGCCTGAGCTTTTTTGATGTCATATTCAGCACCATTCCCGCAAGCTTTTTCGCAAGATAGGTTCTTCTCTAATATGGAAGCTTTTGCTATACTGAATCCAAAGTCTGTTTTGGACTTTGGGGATAGGAGGAGATAAATGGATAATCAGGAGCTGAAACGAAATGCGATAAAGCTGCGGAGAGGCATACTCCGCTCCACGCACGCGGCTGCGTCCGGACACCCGGGCGGTTCGCTCTCGGCAACGGAGCTTTTTACGCTGCTCTATTTTGAGGAACTACAGGTTGATCCGAGGAATCCGGACGATCCGAAGAGAGACCGCTTTGTGCTCTCCAAGGGACACTGTGCGCCCGGTCTCTACGCGGCACTTGCGGCACGCGGCTTTTTCCCGGAGGAGGATCTTTTGACCCTTCGCCACATCGGCTCCTATTTACAGGGACATCCGGATATGAAGCACATTCCGGGCGTCGATATGTCGAGCGGTTCCCTGGGCCAGGGCATTTCCGCTGCGGTCGGTATGGCGCTCGCGGCAAAGATTTACGGCGATTCCCTACCGCACCTACGCGCTGCTCGGTGACGGCGAGATTGAAGAGGGAGAGGTCTGGGAGGCCGCTATGCTCGCGGGCTTCCGTAAGCTGGATAACCTTGTAGTGATTGTGGACAACAATAATCTGCAGATAGACGGTCCGATCGACGAGGTGAATTCCCCCCTATCCGATTGACAAGAAGTTTGCGGCCTTCAATTTCCACGTAATCAATGTGGAGGACGGCAATGACTTCGATCAGCTTCGCGCCGCGTTTGCGGAGGCGAGAAATACGAAGGGCTGTCCGACGGCCATTGTCATGAAGACGGTGAAGGGCAAGGGCATTTCCTTTATGGAGAATCAGGTCGGCTGGCACGGCAAGGGCCCGAACGATGAGGAGCTCGAAAAGGCACTGGCGGAACTGGACAAGGCGGAGGAGATGTTATGAGTCAGGGAAAGAAGATTGCGACTCGCGAGAGCTACGGCAGAACCCTCGCGGAGCTTGGTAAAGAGCACGAGGACTTCCTCGTTTTGGATGCGGACCTCGCAGGTTCCACGAAGACCGCGGTATTCCGCAAGGCATTTCCGGAGCGTCACATCAACTGCGGCATTGCGGAGCAGAACATGGTCGGTGTCGCAGCCGGCATCGCTGCGACCGGCCGCGTGGCGTTTGCAAGTTCGTTTGCGATGTTTGCGGCCGGCAGAGCTTATGAGCAGATTCGAAACTCCGTCGGCTACCCGCAGCTCAATGTGAAGATTGCGGCTACCCACGGCGGCATTTCGGTCGGTGAAGACGGCGCAACCCACCAGTGCAACGAAGACTTTGCGCTGATGCGCACCATTCCCGGCATGGTGGTCATGGTTCCGTCCGACGATGTCGAGGCAGAGGCTATGGTGCGTGCGGCATATGCGCACAAGGGACCTGTCTACATGCGCTTTAGCCGCCTTGCGACGCCGGTATTCAACAATCCGGAGACCTACAAGTTTGAAATCGGCAAGGCGATTACGATGCGCGAGGGCAAGGATGTCGCAATTATCGCTGCAGGTCTCCCGCTCGCTTCCGCGATGGAAGCGGCAGAGAAGCTCGCGGCCGAGGGTATCGAGGCACGTGTCATCGATATGCACACCATTAAGCCGCTCGATGAGGAGGCAGTGCTTCGCGCGGCGAAGGAAATCGGGAAGATTGTCACGGTTGAGGAGCACTCGATCATCGGCGGTCTCGGCTCCGCGGTCGCGGAAGTGCTCGCAGAGCAGTGCCCGGCAAAGTTAAAGCGTGTCGGCATCTATGACCGCTATACGGAATCCGGTCCCGCGGAGGCGCTGATTCACCACTACGGTCTGGACGGCGAAGGCGTGTACAACGCTGTCAAGGCATTTCTCGGCTGAGACGGAAGAGAGACCGTTTGCAGAGTCAGGGGGATAAAATGGGAAAGAAAATACTGGTGACACGTTCTTCGCTGCCGCCGCTCGAGGAGTATATCGAAGAGATACGTGATATTTTCGAGAGTCACTGGCTTACCAATATGGGTGCAAAACATGAGGCGTTGACAGAGGAGCTTCGCAAGTTTTTCGGAGTCCGGGAGCTCACGCTCTTTCAAAACGGGCACCTGGCGCTCGAGTTTGCACTGCAGGCTTTGGAACTCAGCGGTGAAGTCATTACGACCCCGTTTACCTTTGCATCAACCACTTGGGCCATCATCCGCTCGGGTCTTACACCTGTATTCTGTGACATCGATCCCGAGACCTATACCCTGGATCCGGCGAAACTGGAGTCCCTGATCACCGAGCGCACGGCAGCCATACTTCCCGTGCACGTCTACGGCAATCTCTGCGACACCGAGGCGCTCGCGGAAATCGCGGCACGGCATAAGCTTCCGTTGATTTACGATGCGGCGCATGCCTTCGGTGTCCGAAAGAACGGCGTGAGTGCGGCGGCATTCGGAGATATGTCTATGTTCTCCTTCCATGCGACCAAGGTTTTTCACACGATTGAAGGCGGAGCGGTTTGCTGCCGGGACAAGGAACTCAGTACGAAGCTCTTTCGTCTGAAGAACTTCGGCATCGAGGAAAATGAAACTTACTGTGTTGGCGGCAACGGTAAGATGAATGAGTTTGAAGCAGCCATGGGGCTCTGCAACCTGCGCCATTTGCCGGAGGAACTGGCAAAGCGGCAGCGCGTCTATACGCACTACGTAGAACTGCTCTCGGAGGTCGAGGGACTCAAACTTCCCAAGCAGCAAGCGGGTGTCACGGCAAATTACGCCTACTTTCCCGTTGTGTTCACGGATACCTACGGCGAGACACGGGATGAGGCGGCGCTTCGCCTACAAGCGAAGGGTTACTATCCGCGAAAGTACTTTTATCCCTGCACCAATGCGTTCCCGTTTCTCAACGGGCGCATCGATCCGGGCCACACGCCGATTGCGGAAGATATTTCGAAACGCGTGCTGACGCTTCCGCTCTATGCGGATTTGGAGCTCGCGGACGTGGAGCAAATTTGCCGCATCCTGCGGCGCGAAGCATGAGAGGAAGCATGATTAAAGCAATTATTTTTGACCTGGACGACACACTCTTTGATTTCAAGAGAGCGCATGTCGAAGGGATGAAGGCATGGGCGGCATACGCGGAACAGCAGTTTCATATTTCGCCCGATGAGACCATCAGCGAAGTGAGCGCTCTCGTTAAGGAGCAGGCGGAGAAGATAGGACCGCTTGCGGCCTCCCATAACCGTGTGCTGCGCGCAGAGCTCTGGCTTGAGAAGCACGGGCTTCCCCTGTTTCCGCATGCGACCGCGCTTGCGGAGCGCTACTGGGAAGCGCTCATTGCGGCGGCAGAGCCGACCGAAGGCGCAGCGGAAGTTCTGCGAGATTTGCAGATGCGCGGCTTCTTAATCGGAGTCGGCACCAATATGACGGCCTATGTGCAATACAAGAAAATTGAGAAGCTGGGGCTCGGTTCCTACATCGATTTATTGTGACCAGCGAAGTCTGCGGCGTGGATAAGCCGATACGTCATTTCTTTAAGTATTGCCTGAAGAAGGCGAACGAGGTGCTGGAACGGCAGGGTAGGAGAGAGCGCATTGAGATCAATGAGATTCTCTTTATCGGCGACTCCCCGAAGCACGATGTCGAAGGAGCGCGCAACGCAAAGATGCACGCCCTGCTCTTTGATCCTGCGGGACGTCATCCGGAAGAAGAAGAGCGCATACAGTCATTCCGTGAGATTTCGGAAGTGCTGGAGCGACTTGGCTGATATAGCTGCCCAAAGAAGCAGGAGACAGACAGCCTAAGATGTCAACAGAGTTTTGCAAATAACAAAGCCCCCTTTCGATATAAATCGAAAGGGGGCTTTTGCGTTACAGCGAGGCCTAAGCTACAGCAAAACTGATTAAGAAGTCCGAAGGTAGTTCGCGGCGTACTCTGTAATCGGGAGCCGAGATACAACGTTGTTACAAAACTTGAACGGTGATTTCGGGGGGCTGCTTGTTCATACGCTGCACTGCATGTTTCGCTTTGGTCAAAGCGCCGGTTGCGGCTGTCCAAGCGAAGCGTAAGCCGAGGGGCGGTTCAGAATATCCATGAACTGCTCGCCGGTGATGGTCTCCTTCTCGTAGAGGAACTGCGCAAGTTCGTTTAACTTGTCCTTGTTTTCGCGGAGCAGGGCAACAGCCTTATCATGCTGTTCCTGAACCAGAGCCACAACGCGCTTATCAATCTCCTCCAGTGTCTTTTCCGAGCAGGTTGAAGTGCTCTCGTCGCCGAGATAGCGACTGTTCCGCTGGGAGAGCTGCACCATGCCGAACTGCTCGTCCATGCCGTACTGGGTAATCAAGGCCTCTCGCAATCTTGGTTGCCTGCTCAATGTCGTTCGAAGCGCCGGTCGTGATGACGCCGAATTCCACCTCCTCGGCGGCGCGTCCCGCGGTATAGGTGCAAATCTTATTCAAAAGGTCTTCTTTGCTGTAGAGATATTTATCGTGTTCCTCGACCTGAAGGGTGTAGCCGAGGGCGCCGGAAGTGCGGGGGATAATCGTAATTTTCTGCACCGGCGCGGAGTGGTTTTGCAGTGCGGAGACCAAAGCATGGCCAATCTCATGGTAGGCGACGGTTGCCTTCTCCTTGTCGGTCAGTACCGCATTTTTCTTCTGGTAACCCGCAATGACGGTCTCGACGCTCTCTTCGAGGTCCTGTTGGTTTGCAACCTTGCGGCCGCTTCGGACCGCGCGGAGCGCTGCCTCGTTGATAATGTTGGCGAGCTCTGCACCGGAGGCACCGGAGGCCATGCGCGCAATCGTGTGGAAGTTTACATTGTCCGCAAGGCGCACCTTCTTTGCGTGCACCTTGAGTATTTCTTCTCTGCCCTTTAAATCCGGGAGTTCCACGGGGATTCGGCGGTCAAAGCGGCCGGGGCGAAGGAGCGCCGGGTCCAGAGATTCGAGGCGGTTGGTTGCGGCGAGGATGATGACCCCCGAGTTTCCCTCGAAGCCGTCCATCTCGGTGAGCAGCTGGTTCAGGGTCTGCTCGCGCTCGTCGTTTCCGCCGAAGGAGCCCGCGGAACGCTTTCCGCCGATGGCATCGATCTCGTCGATAAAGACAATGCAGGGGGATTTCGCCTTGGCCTGCTGGAAGAGATCGCGCACCTTTGAGGCGCCCATGCCCACAAACATCTCGACAAATTCCGAACCGGAAATCGAGAAGAAGGGGACATTGGACTCTCCGGCGACCGCCTTTGCGAGCAGGGTCTTACCTGTTCCGGGCGGTCCCACAAGCAGGATGCCCTTCGGCATCTGCGCGCCGATTGCGGTGTACTGGCTCGGGTCCTTTAAGTACTGCACAATTTCCTGCAGACTTTCTTTTGCCTCGTCCTCGCCCGCCACATCGTGGAAGTGAATGCCGTCCGTGGACTGCACATACTCCTTTACGTTGCTCTTACCGAAGTTGCCAAAGGGGCTGCCGCCGAGACCGCCTCCCATGCCGCCGCCCATCTTGGAGGCGAGGGAGCTGAACTGACGGCTCAGAATTTGCCAGAAAATCATCATGATGATAATCGGGATGACCCAGTTGTAGAGCAACTTCTCCATGGGCGTCTGCACATGGACAATGTCGGTGCGGAAGTCCGCCCCCGCGTTGTAGAGACGCTGGGTCAGGTCGGGATCCGTCATGACGCCGGTCTTATAGATGGCGTTCTGTCCCTTTTCGGTGAAGATGATTTGATTCGAGTCCACCTGGACCTTGTCGATTTTCTGTTGGGAGGTCAGGTCCATGAAGACATTGTAGGAAACTTCTTTGACTCTCGCGTTCTGCAACTGCGGGACGATGACCGCGTTCAGAAACAGGGTAATCAGAAGAATCACAAAGTACAGATTGGGAATCAGCGGTTTTGGCTGCTTAGGTTCCTTGTGCTCCTGCATAACGTTCTCCTTTGCTGTGATATGTTATATAGTTTGTAGCACAAGCTAGTAAGATAAGCAAGGGAGCGTGTGAAAAGTTTACCAAAAGATTAGAAATGGACGCTTGCCTTGCAGCAGCAGACGAAGAAGAGAGCGGGAGCAGACCCAAATGCACGAGTGGGAGAGGCAGATGTAGCAAGATATCGGATAGAGCGCAGAGGAAAAATAGGTCTAAGAAAGTCGAATGTACTACAAGGGAAAATGGGCATATCCCTCATAGAGGGAGCAGTCGCGCGGAGAGGATATCAGGTAAGAATACCGGAGAAATCGCAAGAAAATAACACCTTTTACAGGAAGAACAAGGATTCAAGGGATAAGTAAGGGAGAGAGAAAGTGAGCAAAGAGACGGAGATAAGGATGAAAATGGAGAAAGAGAAGAAACAAGAGAAAGAGCAGCGAAGACAATATGAAAGAGGAAAGCGCAGAATCAGAACCGCGCGTAAAACCGGAGAGTTTGCGGTACAAAAAAACTCTGCCAATCATCGGCAGAGTTTTCATCGTGGGACCGAGGAGGCTCGAACTCCTGACCTTTCGCGTGTGAGGCGAACGCTCATCCCAGCTGAGCTACGATCCCGCAAAGCACTAGTACATAATAGCATATCGGATGAAAATTGCAAGTGTTTTTTGGGAGTAGACACAATCGGAAGAACTTATGAAAGCAGGCTCTTAAGGTCTTCGTAGAAAGTCGGCGCGGAAATATTCACACAGTCGGGATCGGAAATACGCACTTCCCCGTCGGTCACGAGGGAGAGAATCGCAAAGCTCATTGCGATTCGGTGATCCGAATAGCTCTCGACCGCCCCGTCGTGAAGCGCGGCGCCGCCGTCGATGATGAGGCCGTCTTCCGTTTCCTCAACCTTAGCGCCGAGGCGGCTCAGGCCCTCTGCCATGGTGCGGATGCGGTTGGATTCCTTTACTTTCAGTTCCGCCGCATCGCGTATCACGGTGCGCCCCTCGGCGACAGCGGCAGCCGCCGCAAGTACGGGGAGTTCATCGATTAAGCGCGGAATCAGCGCGCCGCCGATTTCGGTGCCGTGAAGCGGCGCGTAGCGCACCAAAAGATCCGCCGCCGGTTCACTGTCCTCGTTCCTAACGTCCAGAACTTCAATCTTGGCGCCCATTGCGCGGAGTGCGGAAATCACACCGTCTCTTGTCGGGTTGATGCCTACATTTCGGAGCACCACTTCACTGCCCGGCACAATACTCGCGCCGACCAGGAAAAAGGCAGCGGAACTGATATCACCCGGCACGGAAATCTCAGTGCCGTAGAGATTTTTGGTCTCGGTGACCGTGACAGAGGGACGGTCCTCGAAGTTGCCGGTTAAGACCTTTGCACCGAAGCTGCGAAGCATGCGTTCGGTATGGTCGCGGGAAAGTGCGGGTTCGGTGACCGTGGTCTGCCCCGAGGCATAGAGACCTGCAAGCAGGACAGCGGATTTTACCTGGGCAGAGGCAATCGGAGAATTAAAATGGATGCCGTAGAGCTGTTTGCCGTGAACAGAGAGGGGGGCACAGTCGTTTCCGGAGACACTGGTGATATCTGCCCCCATCGCGCGAAGCGGTATCATGATGCGCTTCATCGGGCGGCGCTGAATCGAAGCGTCTCCGCTCAGCACGGAGTTAAAGTGTTGCGCGGCCAGAACGCCGCTTAAGAGCCGCGTCGTAGTGCCGCTGTTGCCGCAGTCAAGTATCCCGGCGGGTGCGGTTAATTCTCTTAGGCCACGACCGAAAACTTTTACCGAGCTGCCGTTCTGCTCAATCTGAACGCCCATACTGCGGAAGCAGCGTATGGTGGAGAGGCAGTCTTCTCCGGGCAAAAAGCCATCAATCTCTGTGGTGCCGGTCGCAAGAGAGCCGAGCATTACGGCGCGGTGAGAAATGGATTTATCGCCGGAAACGGTGAGCGTGCCGCGGAGCGGCTTGAAAGCAGGGGTATTCATGAATCGTCCTTTCTTATTTCCTTATGAACAGATAACAAAGTGTCTCAGCGGTTCATCTCAAGTTCAAAGCCGTAGCCGCACAAAAGAGTCGCGGCTTTCTGACAACTCTCGGCATCGTAGAATTCAATGCGCAGAGCGCCGTCTCCGCTCTCACGGTTGTGGTTGATGCCGATGTTCTTTACGTTCACGCTGCCCGCCGCGAGAATCGCGGCAATAATGGAGATGGCACCGGGCTTATCCGAGACATGCACCGAGAAGGAGTACTGCGCACTGAGGAGCCCGGCGGCATCGCTGAACTGGTCACGAAATTTGCCGGATTTTAAGAAGAGTTCATGGATGTATTGCATATTGTCCGCTTCCAAAAGAGCTGCGTATCTCCGTGAGGGAGTTGATATAGAGATTCAATACCTTGAGCACGGACTCCCGATTCGAGGAGAAAATCTGCTGCCACATGATGGGTGAGGAGCTTGCAATCCGCGTGATATCCTTAAAGCCGCCCGCGGCCAGGGAGCGCATGGTATGCGCCTCGTTGTCCGTGTCCTTCACGAGGTTCACAAGCGCAGCCGCAATGAGATGGGGGAGATGAGAAATGGTCGCAACCGCGCGGTCGTGGGTCGCCGCATCGATCACATAGGGATTTGCAAGCATGGTGCGGACCAGGGTTTCCATGCGCGACAGCATTTCGGGCTTCGTGTCTCCGGTCGGGCAGAGCAGGTAAAAAATGTTCTCGAGGAGCAACGGGTCGGCATAGGTATAACCGCTCTTCTCGGAACCCGCCATCGGATGACCGCCCACAAATTGCGCGCCGAGTCCGAGGCGAAGCACCTCTTGCTCTATGCTCTGTTTGCTGCTGCCCACATCGGTGATCAGGGTGTCCGGCGTCAAAATATCGCGGAGTGACGCGAGGTAGCTCCCGTTTGTCTCTACCGGCGCGCAGAGGAAAACCGCATCGCAGTCGGCAAGGCAGGGTTCCGCGCCTGAGAGGATGCGGTCCACCGTGCCGTCGGCACGTGCCTCCTCCAACATCTCCCGCGAAGGCATATATGCATAAATTTGACAGTCGGGCTCCCCTGCTTTCAGTGCCTTTGCAATGGAACCGCCGATGAGTCCGAGACCGATGAAACCGTAAATCATAAGCATCCTCCTGAGAATGCCTTATATTTTATAGGCTCTAACTTTTGCTGTCAACAAAGCGTAATTTGTGCGCTATGCTGTAAATGCCTTGCAATTTTCGTTCAAAATTAGTAGAATAATTGGAGATAAAAGCTCGGCTCGGACAGCTGTTATCGGGATATCAACGAATAGGAGGAGCTGTTTACAATGAAAGTTTACGAGACTTCACAGATTCGAAACGTTGTGCTCATGGGACACGGAGGTGCCGGAAACGACGCTTGCAGAGGCTTGTGCCTTTGTCGGCGGTGCGGTGAAAAAGATGGGCAGTGTTCCGCAGGGTTCAACGCTCAGCGACTATGATAAGGAAGAGCAGCGCCGCGGCTTCTCCATCAGCACAGCGCTCATTCCGGTCGAATATACGGATCAGGACGCAGAGCCGGTTAAAATCAATTTCCTTGATACCCCGGGGTATTTCGATTTCGTCGGTGAGGTGGAGGAGGCGGTCGCAGCGGCGGATGCAGCCGTGATTGTCATTAACTGCAAGGCGGGCGTGGAGCCCGGCACCATCAAGGCATGGGAACTCTGCGAGAAGCTCCGTCTGCCGCGTATCTTCTTTGTGACCAACATGGACGATGACAAGGCGAGTTACCGTGAACTCCTGCTGCGACTGGAGTCCCGCTTCGGCAAGCGCGTCGCACCGTTGCACCTTCCCATTCGTGAGAACGAGAAGTTTGTCGGCTTTGTCAATGTCGTCAAGATGAAGGGACGCCGCTTTGCGACGAACAGCGCAGAGTACACGGATTCGGATATTCCGGATTACTCCGAGCACAATTTAAAGATTGCGCGCGAAGCTCTGCTCGAGGCAGTCGCGGAGTCCAGCGAAGAGTTCATGGAGCGCTATTTCTCGGGCGAGAGCTTTACCGAGGAGGAGATTTACAGCGCACTTCGCGAGCAGGTTGCGACCGGTGATATGGCGCCGGTCATGATGGGTTCCGGCGTGAATGCGCAGGGCGCAAACGCGCTGATGAATGCCATTGTCCGCTACTTCCCCTCGCCCGAGAGAGCGGCACGGGACAGCGGTGTGGATTTGACGACCGGTGAGCACTTTGTCGCAAACTATAAGCCGGACGTAAACCTCTCGATGAAGGTCTTTAAGACCATCGCGGATCCGTTCATCGGCAAGTACAGCTTGGTAAAGGTCTTGACCGGCGTGCTCCGTGCGGACAGCGAGCTCTTCAACACGGGTAAGGAAGTCGAGGAGAAGAGCGGCAAGATTTATGTGCTACGCGGCAAGGAGGCAATCGAGGTCTCCGAACTTCGCCCGGGCGATATCGGTGCAATGGCAAAGCTGAACGAGACCGAGACCGGCGATACGCTCGCGCGGAAGCAGGCTCCGATACTCTACAACGCACCGCAGATTTCGAAGCCCTACACCTATAAGGCTTATGTGGCAAAGAACAAGGGCGATGAGGACCGCATTGCGTCCGGACTCGCGAAACTCATGGAAGAGGACCGCACGCTCCGCGCCGAGGTCGACGCCGAGAACCGCCAGTCCCTGCTCTACGGCATCGGCGATCAGCAGCTTGACATTGTCGTGAGCAAGCTCGCAAGTCGTTATAAGGCGGAGATAGTCCTTGAGAAACCGAAGTTTGCGTTCCGTGAAACCATACGCAAGAAAGTCGAATCGGCGGGGCGCTACAAGAAGCAGTCGGGCGGTCACGGCCAGTTCGGCGATGTCAAGATGAGCTTTGAGCCTTCCGGCGATCTGGAAAAGGCTTATGTCTTCGAGGAGAAGGTCTTCGGAGGCGCAGTCCCGAAGAACTACTTCCCGGCGGTCGAGAAGGGGATTGCAGAGTGCTGCAAGAAGGGCCCGCTCGCGGCATACCCCGTTGTCGGTCTGAAGGCGGTGTTGCTCGACGGTTCTTATCACCCGGTGGATTCCTCCGAGCTTGCGTTCAAGATGGCGGCCAGCATGGCATTTAAGAAGGGCTTCCTCGAGGCAACGCCCGTGCTCCTTGAGCCCATTGTTGCGCTCACGGTGCGCGTGCCGGATGCAAACACCGGCGATGTGATGGGAGATCTGAACCGCAGAAGAGGCAGAGTGCTGGGTATGGAGTCCGATCACCACGGCAGACAGCTGATTCACGCGGACATTCCGGCGTCCGAACTCTACGGCTACGGCGCAGACCTTCGCTCCCTGAGCGGCGGTCTCGGCGAGTTCTCCTACGAGTTCAGCCGCTACGAACAGTGCCCGGGCGATGTGCAGAAGCGCGAGGTCGAGGCAAGAGCTTCGCTGCTGAAGGGCGAAGAAGAGTAAGAAGGAAGGCGTATCCCCGGCATGTAAAAGTGCCGGGGATTTTTCGCTACTCACTGATCCGCCTTACAGTATGTCCGGAGAATCACGCCATGAAGCATGCAAGCTGTCCTTCTTGCGGAGAGACTTGCATTTCATCATCATCCGAAGAGAAGGATCGGTCCGCAGTTCGGCGACGGCATTAGAGTCGCAGAGTTCTTTTGAGCGTTTCAGCGTTTGAAACCCTATATTCTCGGTCATGATAACGAGCCGGATTAGGAAGATCTTACGATTGAGACGATAAGGGATGCTTATGAGAAAATTCATCGAAGTCATAAAAACGTAAGTGCTTTCCGACTGGAGTTCCGCTTCGCTTCATGAGACAATAGAGGCAGTTACCGATGGAAGCAAACACGGAGAGGTCATCGAGGTGACCGAACGGAGGAAATCACGATGCGAAAAAGAACCCCCGGTATTCAGATTTTGTCGGCGGCGGCGCTTGCGACTGCGCTGCTCTTTGCCGGTTGCGGACAGAGGGCGGATCATAGGGAGAACACCGAGAGCAGCGAAGCGGCGGCCGAGGAGACTGTGCCTGAGCGTCCTGCTTACAGTTACCAGTCGGAGGAGAGTCAGAGTGACGGCTTCCGCCACTTTAAGGATGCTTCGGGGAGAGAGGTCGCGGTCAAAGCGGACATCTCTCGCGTTGCGGTGCTCTCGACCGATGCCCAGTCCTACCTATATATGATTGCGCCGGAGAAGCTTGTGTCGGTCTGGCACAATGCGAAACAGGAGGAGTATATCGACGCGGCGTATCGTGGCCTCACGGCGATCGGCAATGTCAAGGCGAGCGAACAGAAAGACACGCTGCTTTCCTTTGCACCGGAAGTCATTATCTATATGTCGGACGGAAATGAGAAGGAAACCGGAACCGGCGCGATGGCGGAACGGCTTCAGACGGAGTTCGGCGTTCCGGTGGTTGAAATCGATTCGAGTTTTGCCGGCCAGGGCAATGCCTTTCGTATGCTCGGAGATCTACTCGGCAAGCGGGAGCGAGGCGAGGAACTCGGAAGCTATATGGACAGTGTCTATCGGAAGGTTGCGGCGGTTGCGGCGGCTAGCAAGGACAAGACCAAGTTGCTCTGTTTCCGCGGTGCGGCGGGGAACCAAGTGCTCCCGAAGAGCGCAAAGGCGAGTGAAATTGTGAATTTGCTCGCCGATAACCTCGCGGAGATTTCCGGCACCGAGGCGCAGCAGCGAAGCGGTCTCATGATACTGGAAGCAGATGAGGTGAAGGAACTCAATCCCGCGGTGATTATCACCGATACCGAGAGTTTCCTTCAGCAAATCAACAGTGACAGCAGTTGGCAGGAGCTTGCGGCAGTTAAAAACACACAGGTCTACAAGACGCCGACCAGACCGCGGGCTTGGCTGTTTACTCCGGCACAGTACCCGATCGGTGCTCTCTGGCTTGCGAAGACGCTCTATCCGGAGGCTGCGAATTACAATCTGGAACAGGAGGTCAAGCAGTACTATCAAACTTGCTATGCGAAGAGTTTGAGCACGGAAGAGTACGAGGCGCTCTATCGCGCGAAACAACACGAGCACTGAGGAGCGCGTCATCACCGATGGCAGGGGATTTGATAGCAGACAGTTGTCGCTTTGTGAAGTTTAGACAAGGTTAGGGAATTAACTTGCTTTTTTGTCTGAAAAAAACTACAATCTTAAGCGAGAATTAAGAAAAACTAAAGGGGATCGACATGAAGAAGATTGTAGGTGTGCTTGCGGCACTCTCCCTTGCGCTTGCGATGCCTTGGACAGCAGCGGCAGCCGAATGGAAGATGAGTAACGGCAGATGGTGGTACAGCTTGGACGGCGGCCGATATCCGGTGAACGGGTGGATGTGGATCGACGGCGACCGGGACGGCATTGCCGAGTGCTATTATTTTGACGGCGCAGGCTATCTACTGCAGAATACCCTGACCCCGGATCACTGCCGCGTGAACGGAAACGGTGCTTGGGTCGATGTGAACGGCAGAGTCTATACGCGCAGAGTTGCGGTCACAAATCCCGCCGACACAAGTCCGGCATTTCAGATAGAAGCGGAGCGGCAAGCTGTGTTGCGGCTTGTCAATGAAGAGAGAACCAAGCGCGGTCTGGAACTGCTCACGACAGATCCTGTGCTTGAGAGCGTAGCGGACCAACGTGCGCAGGAAATTGTGCAGCTCTTCTCCCACAACCGTCCGAACGGACAGAGCTATGACAGTCTCTACAAGGAGCGAGGTGTGACCGGTTACGGCTACTGGGGTGAGAACATCGCAATGGGGCAGTCGAACGCAAGTGCGGTGGTCACGGCTTGGATGAACAGTGAGGGACACCGCGAGAACATTTTGAAGCCGGAATACAGAAAAATCGGCATCGGCGTGTACTATGTGAACGGCACGCCGTATTGGGTGCAGAATTTCGGCGGTTATTAACGCGCAAACAAATTGTTTCGGAGGCGGGAGAAAATGATAAAATCACGTCATGCATTGGTTTTGACATGTGCTTTGTTGGCACTCGGCACGGCTGCGTGCGGCGAGAAGAAAACGAAAACGCCCGAAACAACGGAGAGCGTTGCGGCTCGGGAATCAACGCAGGCGGAGGAGACCAAGCAGGCGGGCGAGGCAAAGCTTGAGACGCCGGAACAACTCCCGGTCTCGTTGGTGGTCCGGAACTCCGGACGGGAACTTGTGAATCTCGAGCCGAACGGCATGGGGATTGAGGAGAAGCATCACAGCTATCCGGATTGGACCGAGGTCCCAAGGCTTCCCGATGCGGCCTCCGAGGGACTTCATAAGGCCGTGAAGCGCTATGAAGAAGAACAGATTGCGGCGCTCAAAAAATTTGCTGAGACACATCGGAACGACAGCGAACAGGATTACCCTGTGATGTACGCGGGCGATGTGACGATTTGTCGGAGCGACAGCAATTTCTTCAGCTTTGTGCGCGGTGTTAACAGCTTTACGAAGGACGCGGAAGGGTATAGCTATGACAGCAGAACCGGTGAGGAAGTTAAGCTTTCGCAGGTCGTCAAGGATATGAATCAGCTGCAAGCTGCGGTGAATGAGGTTTTGAAGGAGAACAATCAGAGCGCCCTCTCCGCAATCACAAAGGAGGCTCTGGAAAAAGATGCGATTGTCTGGGCTTTGGGAAACGAAGGCTTGGATTTATTTATCGCGCAGAGCGACGGGAACTATGTGGACTATCAGCGCATCGTCATTTCCTATGAGCGCTATCCGGACTTGTTTGCGGACGGTGTGAAATTGCGCCCCGCGGAGTATGCGGCGCAGCTTATGACCACGGCAAAGAGCTACATCGACGGCAAAGTGCTTCAAAGTTACCGCACCGGAGACCGAGGGCGGAAGTTTTACCGTGACGGTCGATGATAAGCGGTTCACGCTTGAAAAGCCGGAGATGGCGGTCGGACTCATCAGCTTGCTGTATGTGAAGACGGCATCGGGGACTTATCTCTACCCCGAATTCCAGGGAGATTATTCGGACGCTTCCTACTTACTTCCGGTGGATTTGCAGAGCGGAAAGGCGAGCAAGCTGCCGGAAGATCGAGAACTCGGCATGGGCTTCGACTTGCAAAATGCGGTCAATCCCGATGCGCTCGCGTTATCGGTTCGGTCCGATACCTTAAGCACGTTGTATACCTTTTATCCGGTAAAAATCGGCAGTGACGGGGTACCGGAAGCAATCGGTGAGCGCCATTACTTTACCGGCGTAACTGTGCTTCACTCCAAACAGGCGCTCACGCTTTCGCTGGTCAAAGACGGCAAGGAGACCGGAGAAAAGACGGAAGTCCCGGCGGACAGCAATTACTTCTTCTACGCGGGAGATAACAAGAGTTACGTAGACTTCCGCCTGGAGGACGGCAGAGAGGTTCGCGTACACATCAGGAACTATCCGGAGGAGGTCTGGGAAGAAGGGTCCGTTTGGATTGTTGAGGAGCAGTACAAGGACATTGATGTGTTTACCGGCATGCGCTACGCGGGCTAATTCTTACAAAGATTGAATTTTGCTTACAGTTTCTTGAAACTTCTTTTGTTTCGCACTGTTTTCGCGTATACTAACCAAGTTATATGCGCAAAGTCGGAGGTCGGAATGAAAGCTGCTGAGGTTCAGGGGACGGAAGAGCGTCGACGGGCAGTGGGAAGTCTCACTGCCCGTATTGTTTTGTTGGGACTAGCCTACGCGCTGTTCATACAGTGTACGGGTCTTGGGATTCCCTGCGTGTTTCGGCTGGTGACCGGTTACCGCTGTCCCGGCTGCGGCATGACGCACGCCGCGATGGCACTGATTCACGGTCAGCCGAAGACTGCTTTTCGGGAAAACCCGCTGAGCTTAAGCGTGGTGCCTCTGCTGCTTCTCTATGGGGCTTACCGGGCGGAGGTGTACATCCGAACCGCGCGCACGGACTTCCGAAAATGGGAGATCGTATTTCTCGGAGTCCTTTGGGTGGTTGTTCTGTTATTCTGGCTGCTCAGAAACCTGTTGTGACAGTAGATTTGGGGAGGGAGAAAAAGATGTTTTGTCCGAATTGCGGCAACAAGATAGTACCCGGGGCAAAATTCTGCGAGAACTGCGGACAGAGAGTCGACTTTGCCGCGGCGGAAGGCGAAGCAAAGCAGAGCGCGGAGAACGCGGCGGCGGATACCGCGGCTGCGAGCGACAGCGTAACGGATACCGCGGGTACAAGTACCGCAGGCACAAGTACCGCGGGCACAAGTACCGCAGGCACAAGCGAAACTGCGTCCGATTCCGCAGCGGGAAGCGACAGCGCAACTCAGAACGCATCTGCGGGTGACAGCGCGGCAGATGCGGAAAGCGACGCGAGCCGCATTCAGCGCGAAGCCGAAGAAGCCGCGGCACGTGCGCGGGAAGCTGCGGCAAAGGCTGCCGAGGAGGCGCGCCGCGCAAGCGAGGACACCGCGAAGTACGCCAAAGAAAAAGCGGAACAGGCAGCACAGGAGGCGAATCGGGCGGCGGACAGCACCGCACGCGCAGCCAAGGAGACGGCTGAGCAGGCTGCAAAGCAGGCTGAGAATTTGAAGCAGCATTGGACGCCGGAAAACATGGAGCGCTTGGCAGCGTTTGCGCCGTTCTCAGCTTTCGCCGCGGTGGTTCTCAGCTATTTGCTCACTTTTTTGCGCGGCGTCGCTTACTCGATTTTCGGACATGGGTTCGGGCTCTATGGCTTGGCGCATAGCCTGTCCGGCGGGCTTGGTATTGTTTCCGGTGTAAGTAAATTGATTTTCTTTTTGCTCGCGCTTGCGGGCGTTGCGGCGAGCGTGCAGATTTACGGTAAAAAGGAGAAGCAAACATCGGCGATGGCAGTGTGCCTCGGCGCCAATGTTCTCGCGTTGATTCTCACGCTCTTCAGACTGCTCGGTAAGGGTAACTTTTTCTTTACCCTGCTCAGCATTGCAGCGGCTTTCTTTGCCCTCGACGCTCTGTCTCGCGTATTCCTTCGCGGCACCGGTATTGAATCGGAGATTCAGCCGAGTGAGGACTTCGAGGCTTTCAAGAGCTTTGCAAACAATCCGAAGGACAAGACGGAACAGTTTGCTGCAGAGTTTCGGGAAGTAAGACAGAAACAGGCGGAGCCGACAAATGAAATTCTGGATCCCACAAAATCGTATTTCGACGGCAGTGGTCTGGAGTTGTTTGTGATTCGACTGGTCGGTGCTTTGATTTGTAATTACCCTCGGGCTGGCATCGCCCTGGGTAATTTGCTACGGCTGTGCCTGGGAGCGCAAGCACAGTGTTTACAACGGTAGGCGACTGGTCTTTAACGGAACCGGTATTCAGCTCTTCGGAAAGTGGATTGTTTGGGCTCTGCTGACCATTGTGACCTGCGGTCTCTATAGTTTTGTCATGGGGCTCAAGATGGAGCAGTGGGTCATGAGCCACACCGCATTTGCCGATGAAGTGAGCGATCCGAATCGTTCGGAGGTGTTCCCGGATTCCGGCTTTGACGGCAACATGTTTGAGTGGATCGGTTATAACCTGGTTATGGCGCTCGCGTCAACCTTGACTTGCGGCATTGCACTTCCGTGGGTTATTTGCAGCTTTAACAAGTGGTATGCGCCGAACGCACGCATCTCAGGTCGCCGGCTCCGCTTTGACGGCAGCGGCGGGGAGCTCTTCGGACAGTTTATCATTGTGCTCTTATTGAGCATTGTGACCTGCGGACTCTACGCGCCCTGGGGCTATGTGCGCATGCGCCGTTGGTATGTCTCCCATGTGAGCATTGATACCGGCGTTTGAAAAGTCTGAATATTGCGTTTCTTGAGCTCAAAAAGGAGCACGGTTCGTCCGTGCTCTTTTTTTGACGGCGTCAAAACAAAACGTAGAGGCAGAGGCGCGAAACACTCTTTTTGGGGCGAAAGACTTAAGCTTCGGGCCGAAATGAAACAGAAACAAAGTTCTGAGAGAAGCGTACATTTGGCAAAATGTAGTTTTCATTGTCCGAGACGACCGCTATATTTGGGAAAAAGAGAAAGAATTCTGTACACAAGAGGTGGAGTATAGGCGTGCGTTGCAATGCATTTGTGCAAAGCGAACAGAAACTTTAAAATGCCATAACGAATTTGTAATGTCTCGTAACAGGAACAGCCCTTTTTTTTCGCGTAGACTATGTTATACTTTCCTTAATATTGTGATGGGTGCCGGGCACCCGGCGCAAAAAATCGAAACATCATTCACTTTTGGATTGAAGATAGAGAAGAGCGGAAAATGAGCATGAGAGGCGATAAGGGTAGTCACTTTTACAGACAACGGCAGCGGAGACTGCGGGAGCGGCGGCAGAAAATGATCATCGGAGCGGCGGGAGCGGTACTCGCCGTTTCGCTTTCGGTTTTCGGCATCTCCCGCATGGTGCAGGCGGGGAGCGGAAAGCATAACCAGAGCACTGCGGCAAGCGAAACAGAGCTTGCTGAAAAGTTAAAGGGCAGTTGTTTCATCAACGACATTGATATTTCGGGGATGACAAAGGAGGCGGCGCGAGAAGCCGTGCTTGCAAAGTATCGCTGGAATCTTCGTGTTGCGGAAAATGCTCCGGCTGAGACCGTTGAGAGCACAAGTGCGGAAAGCACGGCGGCGGAAGGCGGTACAAGCGCTGCGGTAACAAGTGCGGCGACTACGGCAGCGGAGATTGAGGGCGAGGTTTATGCGGTCTCGGATTTACTCAAACTGAGGCTGGAAAAACTCCTTGCCGAGATTTACGGCGAGACCGCTTCGAATGAGAATGAACGGCGCTATTATCTGGATGCCGAGGGACTGGATGCGGAGATTGCGACCGAAGCGGAGGCGATTGCCAAGAAATGGAACCGGAGCGCGAAGAGTTCGGAAATCAAGAGCTTTGACAAGACGACCAATGTCTTTGAGTACAGCGATTCCGTCGAGGGACTGAAGGTGGATGAAACAGCCATGACGGATGCCATTAAGGCTGCCATGAACAATCAGCGCTACGACGCCGTACTTCCGCTGAAGGCCGATACGACCGCACCTGCCATGACGGCGGCAGAGGCGAAGGAAAAGTACAAAGTGATTGCGAGTTTCACGACAACCGCGACCAACAATGCGGATCGAAACAACAATCTAAAGCTTGCCTGCGAGGCGCTGGACGGCAAGATTTTAAAGGTCGGCGAGGAGTTTTCGTTTAATCACACGACAGGTAACCGCACCTTGGAGCGCGGCTACAAGCCTGCCGGTGCTTACCAGAACGGCAAGGTTGTGTTGGAGCCGGGCGGCGGTGTCTGCCAGGTTTCGACCACGCTGTATAACACGGTGGTGAAGGCGGGCATCATGCCGACCGAGCGCCATGCGCATACCTTTGCACCGACCTATGTGACGCCGGGCGAGGATGCGGCGGTCAGCTACGACGGCTATGACGGCCCCGATATGAAGTTCGTCAATACGACCAAGTATGCAATGGCAGTCCGCGCAAAGTTTGACCCGAAGGCGAAGACCGTGACGGTTTCCCTGGTCGGCATCCCCGTTCTGGATGAGGGTGTGACCATTTCCATGGCATCGAAAAAGCTGGAAGAAATGGACAACGGCGGTGTGGAGTATGTCGAGGACACGACGCTGCAGCCGGGCGTTGAGAAGAAGATTGCGGACGGCAGCATCGGCAGCCGTTGGGTCACGAACATCGTCACCAAGAAGAACGGCGAGGTAACCTCGGATGAATTCTTCCACAATTCGAGCTACAAGGGTCATTCGAAGAAAATTGCCCGCAATACAAGCGGTGTTGTGACGGCAACCCAGGCCGCAAATGCGATGACCATTACCGAGAACACCGAGACAGCGGCGGGACAGGCAACCGTTTCGCCGACCGAGGCGGTGAATCCGGGCAAGGCAGCGGAGAGCGCGGCCGGCAAGGTGGAGTCAAAGAGTACCAAGAGCAGCGAGAACACAGCTGCCTCGAAGAGCAGCAAGAGCGGTGAGAGCAAGTCTTCCGCGTCGGAAGCCACGGTCGAAAAAGGACCGGGTGTCAATCTCCATGACGGTCCGACGACCGCGGAAGAGACGGTTGCGGCGGCACCCGAGAACTGACGGATGTACCCAATAAGATACACGAAACAGGCAGTTGCACATTGTTTTTTGGTGCAGCTGCCTGTTATAATATTATCAGACGCTTTAAAACTCTGAGGACAAGCGCCCTCGGATTCCAATATCACTTGGGAGGTATCACATGGCAAGAAAATGGAAAACCATGGATGGTAACCAGGCGGCGGCGCACGCGTCTTATGCGTTCACCGATGTCGCGGCTATCTATCCGATCACCCCGTCTTCTCCGATGGCAGAGCACACGGATGAGTGGGCAACACAGGGCCTGAAGAATATCTTCGGTCACACGGTTCAGATTACGGAGATGCAGTCTGAGGCAGGTGCGGCAGGTGCCGTTCACGGTTCCCTCGTCGCAGGCGCTCTGACCACGACCTATACGGCGTCTCAGGGTCTGCTTCTCATGATCCCGAACCTCTACAAGATTGCAGGTGAAATGCTCCCGGGCGTGTTCAATGTCTCCGCACGTGCGATTGCCACCCACGCACTCAGCATCTTCGGCGATCACTCGGATGTCTACGCATGTCGACAGACCGGTTGTGCAATGCTCTGTGAGTCTTCCGTACAGGAAGTCATGGACTTGACGCCGGTGGCACACCTCGCCGCAATCAAGGGCAAGATTCCGTTTATCAACTTCTTCGACGGTTTCCGTACCTCCCATGAGATTCAGAAGATTCAGATCTGGGATTACGAGGATCTGAAGGATATGGCAGACTTCGACGCGATTCAGGCGTTCCGCGATAAGGCGCTGAACCCGAACCACGCGGAGGAGAAGGGCCAGGCGCAGAACCCGGACGTCTTCTTCCAGATCAACGAGTCGAGAAACCAGTTCTATGACAGACTGCCGGAAATCGTGCAGGACTACATGGACAAGGTCAACGCAAAACTCGGCACGGACTATAAGCTCTTCAACTACTACGGCGCAGAGGATGCGGAAGTCGTTATCGTCGCAATGGGTTCCGTCAATGACACGATCGAGGAGACTGTCGATCACTTGCTGAAGCAGGGCAAGAAGGTCGGTCTTGTGAAGGTTCGCCTGTATCGTCCGTTCAGCGCGAAGGCACTGGTCGAGGCTCTTCCGAAGTCCGTGAAGCGCATCGAAGTGCTTGACAGAACCAAGGAGGCAGGTTCCATCGGTGAGCCGCTTTACCTCGATGTGGTTGCTGCGCTTCGCGACACCGAGTTTGCAAACGTTCCGGTCTTCACCGGTCGCTACGGTCTCGGTTCCAAGGACACGACGCCGAAGGACATTGTCGCTGTCTTCGAGAACACGGAGAAGAAGCGCTTCACCGTCGGCATTGTGGACGATGTGACCCACCTCTCCCTCGAGACCGGGGCAAACCTCGTCACGACGCCGGAGGGCACGACGAACTGCAAGTTCTGGGGTCTCGGCGCAGACGGTACCGTCGGTGCGAACAAGAACTCCATCAAGATCATCGGTGACAACACCGACATGTATGCACAGGCATACTTTGATTATGACTCGAAGAAGTCCGGCGGTGTCACCATGTCTCACCTCCGCTTCGGACACAAGCCGATTAAGTCCACCTACCTGATTCATCAGGCAGATTTCGTGGCTTGCCACAACCCGGCTTATATTCGCAAGTACAACATGGTTCAGGAACTTGTGGACGGCGGAACCTTCCTGCTGAACTGCGCTTGGAGCGATGCGGAGCTTGAGGAGCATCTTCCGGGCCAGGTGAAGAAGTTTATCTACGACCACAAGATTAATCTTTACACCATTGACGGTGTGAAGATCGGTATCGAGACCGGCATGGGCCCGACCCGTATCAACACGATTCTTCAGTCCGCATTCTTCAAGCTGACCGGCATCATCCCGGAGGAGAAGGCAATCAGCCTCATGAAGGATGCTGCACAGAAGACCTACGGCCGCAAGGGTGAGGATGTCGTCAAGAAAAACTGGAATGCAATCGATGCGGGTGTTTCGGGCGCGCACAAGGTTGAGATTCCGGAGAGCTGGAAGGACGCACAGGACGAGGGCCTCGAGTTCACGCACGCAACCCACGGACCGGAGTCTGTTCAGAAGTTCGTCAATACGATTCAGTCTGCGGTGAACGCGCAGGAGGGCAACAAGCTCCCGGTTTCCGCATTTATGGATTACATGGACGGCACCACGCCGAACGGTACGGCTGCTTACGAGAAGCGCGGTATCGCGGTCAATGTTCCGGTTTGGAATCCGGATACCTGCGTCCAGTGTACGCAGTGTTCCTATGTCTGCCCGCACGCTGCGATTCGCCCGGTTGCAATGACCGAGGAAGAGGCGAAGAATGCACCGGAAGGCATGAAGATGACGGATCTCAAGATGATGCCGGGCTACAAGTTCGCAATCAATGTTTCCGTCCTCGACTGCACGGGCTGCGGCAGCTGCGCAAATGTTTGCCCGGGCAATGTGAAGAACCAGACGCTCGTCATGCAGCCGCTTGCGGACAATGCAGACAAGCAGCCGTTCTTTGACTATGCGGTTACGCTTCCGGAGAAGCAGGAAGTTATCGACAAGTTCAAGATGAGCACGGTCAAGGGCTCTCAGTTCAAGAAGCCGCTTCTTGAGTTCTCGGGCGCATGCGCAGGCTGCGGTGAGACGCCGTACGCAAGCTTGTCACCCAGCTCTTTGGCGACAGAATGTACATTTCGAACGCAACCGGCTGCTCCTCGATTTGGGGCAACAGCTCGCCGTCCACGCCCTACACGACCAACGAGAAGGGCCAGGGTCCGGCTTGGGACAACTCCCTCTTCGAGGACAATGCTGAGTTCGGTTACGGTATGTTGCTTGCAAACCGCGCAATCCGCGACGGTCTGAAGGGCAAGGTTGAGGAGCTCAACGAGACCGCTTCGAACGACGAGACCAAGAAGGCTTGCCAGGCTTGGCTTGACACCTACTCTGTCGGCGCGACGAACGGCGCGGCAACGGATGCGCTGATCGAGGCGCTTGAAAAGGACGGCAGCGAGCTCGCAAAGGAGATCCTGAAGCAGAAGGACTTCCTCAACAAGAAGAGCCAGTGGATCTTCGGTGGCGACGGCTGGGCTTACGATATCGGCTTCGGCGGTGTGGACCACGTCCTCGCTTCCGGCAAGGATATCAACATCCTCGTCTTCGATACCGAGGTGTATTCGAACACCGGCGGTCAGTCTTCCAAGTCCACCAAGACCGGTGCAATCGCACAGTTCGCGGCAGGCGGTAAGGAGACCAAGAAGAAGGATCTCGCAGGCATCGCGATGACCTACGGCTATGTCTATGTCGCGCAGATCAGCATGGGTGCGGATATGAACCAGGCACTCAAGGCAATTGCCGAGGCCGAGGCTTATCCGGGTCCGTCCCTGATCCTTGCTTACTCGCCCTGTATCAACCACGGCATCAAGAAGGGCATGAACAAGGCTATGACCGAGGAGAAGCTTGCGGTTGAGTCCGGTTACTGGAACAACTTCCGCTTCAACCCGGCTGCCGAGAAGAAGTTTACGCTCGACTCCAAGCCGCCGAAGGAAGGCGAGTACAGAGAGTTCCTCATGGGCGAGGTTCGTTATAACTCCCTTATGCTGAAGAACCCGGAGAGAGAGCAGAGAAGCTCTTCACGCAGAACGAGCAGGATGCAATGGCTCGTTACGAGTACCTGAAGAAGCTGGTCACGCTCTACGATGACAGCAAGACCGAGTAAATCACAGAAGACAGCGCAAGCTGTATGCGACCCTACGAAAGAGGCGGACGAAAGTCCGCCTCTTTTTTGCGTCTGGTTGGGAAAAAGGATTGATAAGTCAAAAAGACCGGCCACTCCCTCTTGCAATGCTTGAGAATCGAGCGCTGCGGAAAGGTATTTTCTTTGAAGTTAGATGAAGGGGGCAGGCGCAAAGTGACACCGGGGTGAGAATGCAGACACGCAGCGCCGGTAACGATTCGTTCTGTATGTGACAGATATACTAGCCGGAATCAATTCACAGAGAAGAAAGAACGGCAAAGGGCGGGTCACACCTGCCGTAAAGTCGGTTCATTAGAATTGCGGCTATACGAACGACAGTGAAAAGAGAGAGCAAACACAAAACATTTGTTCTGATTTTGCGTGCGCTGCGTCTCAATTTTGCGTATAATAAAGATAAAGGATTGGGCAAACGGAGAGGAGGGGAGTGTCACGGAAGCGAGAACTTATATTGCAATTGATTTAAAGTCGTTTTACGCCTCGGTAGAGTGCCGGGAATTGGGGCTGGACCCGATGGATACCAATCTTGTGGTTGCGGATGAGAGCCGTACCGATAAGACCATATGCCTCGCTGCATCGCCCTCTCTGAAAAGTTTCGGCGTCCCGGGACGCGCCCGTTTGTTTGAGGTAAAACAGAGGCTAAAAGAGGTAAACGCCTTGCGCCGCAGGGAGCTGAGAGGCAGGATTTTTCCGGCAGTTCCCATTTCGCATCTGAGCTAAAGGAGAATCCCGCGCTTGCCGCGGACTTTTTGATTGCAAAGCCCCGCATGGCGCACTACATGGCCTACAGCACCAAGATTTATGCAATCTATATGAAGTACGTCGCCCCTGAGGACATCATCGTCTACTCGATCGACGAGGTCTTTCTGGATGTGACGGCCTATCTAAAAACCTATCGCCTTACGGCGAAGGAACTTGCGAAAAAGATGATGCTGGACGTTCTTGAGAGTACCGGCATCACAGCGACAGCGGGAATCGGGACGAACCTCTATCTCGCAAAGGTTGCGATGGATATCAGGGCAAAGCACAGTCCTGCGGATGAAAACGGCGTTCGCATTGCGGCGCTGGATGAGCTGCGTTACCGCAGGGAACTCTGGTCCCATCGACCGCTCACGGACTTTTGGCGTGTCGGGCGTGGATATACGCGGAAACTCGAAGCCTACGGGATCTATACGATGGGAGATGTGGCGCGCTGTTCTCTGCAAGATGAGGACTTACTCTATCGTCTTTTCGGAAAGAATGCAGAGCTCTTAATCGACCATGCCTGGGGCTATGAGCCCTGCGGCATTGCGGATGTAAAGGCCTACCGTCCGGCGAGCAAGAGCCTCGGAGAAGGGCAGGTTTTACAAACGCCCTATGAAGCCGAAAAGGCAAAAATCGTGATGCTCGAGATGGCGGATGCTCTTGCCCTTCAACTCGTGGAAAAAGAACTTGTGACCGACCAAGTGGTTTTGACAGTCGACTACGATCTTGAGAACCTAAGTGACCCCGAGCGCCGCAAACACTATCGCGGCGAGATTGTCACGGACTACTACGGACGGCAGCTTCCGAAGCATGCGCACGGGAGCGAAGGCTTGCCGCACTACAGCTCTTCGGCGCGGGAGCTGGTCGCGGTGTTTTCCGCACTCTTTGACCGCATTGTGAATCCCACGCTTACGGTTCGCAGACTGGCACTCAGCGCGGGTCATGTGATCCCGGAACGGGAGGTTCAGAAAGGCTTCCGAGGGCTATGCACAGCTCAGTCTGTTCACCGACTACGCGGCGGAGGAGACAAAGCAGGCGGAGGAGAACACACGTCGGGAGCGCGAGCGGAAATTACAGGAGGCGATCCTCGCAATCAAGAAAAAGTTCGGAAAGAATGCGCTGCTAAAGGGGCGCAGTCTCTTAGACGGCGCGACCGGAAGGGACAGAAATGAACAGATCGGAGGGCACAGGGCATGAGCGGGGGGTACGATGACATCTTACATTTAGCGCGACCGCAGTCAAAGAAGCATAGGCCCATGCCGATGGAGGACAGAGCCGCGCAGTTTTTGCCCTTTGCGGCACTCACCGGTTACGATGCCGCGGTCTCGGAGACCGCAAGACTCACCGAAGCGCGTGTGGAACTGGATCCGCAGGAGGCAGAGCGCCTCGGGGCAAGACTCGCTGTGCTTGTCAAGCGACAGCAGGAGCAGCCGGAACTGAGTCTCTTATACTATGTGCCGGATGCGCGCAAGGCGGGCGGCGCTTATGTGACGGTAAGCGGGCGGCTCAGGAAGATAACGGACTTCCCGCGATGCATATACCTGACGGACGGAATCCGGATTCCGATTGAGGATATCGTAGCAGTGGAAAGCCCCTGTTTACGTGAAAACATGGATTAAATGTAGTGGAGTCGGAAATAAAGTACCGATAAAGAAATCTCCGGCCGGGGAGGTGCACAAGTGAGAGTCGTGCTTAAGAATAGAACAGAAGCAGATGTCAGAATCTATTATGAAAAAGCGCAGCAGCCGGATATAAAAGCCTTGCTGCCTCAAGAAGCGAAAAGTGTTGAAGAAGCGCTCGCCGCTTATCGTAAAACACTCTTGCCCGGCAGTACGAGCTGGGGGCATACAATTTACGCTGACGACGAGTATGTCGGAGATATATGGTGCTACTGCATTGACCGGGAGGAAACACCGAATGCAATGTTGAGCTTCTGTATTTTTGAAAAAGCATATTGGAGCAGAGGAATTACATCGAAAGCTGTTTCTTTGTTTCTAAAGGAAATTCATGACAGATATGAGCTTGAAACAATAGGAGCATTTACTTTTTCGGATAACTTTTCGTCACAACATGTTCTTGCAAAAAGCGGATTTCAGTTGATGGAAGAGTTTATTGAGGATGGTAGGAAATCAAGGTATTATCAGTTGCGTTTTCGAGAAAGTCGGACTATGTGATTTCTATGCTTCTTCGGATTTTAAGAAGATGCACGTCTTTTGAGAAAGCGGCACGCGGAAGTGCCGCGCATTCCGCTTGCGCGAAAAGCATGTGCGCACACGGAGATCGAACCGAGCCGCTGCGTTTCAAGCATTTTCCCGGGAGTTGACGCAGACAAATTTTGTTTGATTTTGCATTGGAAAATTTCACTTTCGCTACACATAGCGCTTGATTTGTCCATAGGCGGAAACTATAATGAAAACAGGAAGTCGGAACTTTCTACGAGTAGATGCCCAGGATACGAAGCATAGATAGCTGTCATAAAAAGTGCAAACGAAAGCGGTTTGGACTTAACTTTGATAAGGAACGGTTAAATGAGTGACACGTTTTCGTCTCACGCCATAGGAAAGAACGGTCACGCATTGCGGAACCGTTCTTTTTTAGTCCGAAAAACAGGCGTCAAACTTGCTTGCGCAAAGTGTTTACCTGTGTATCTGACAGGAAGTCTGAGAAAGAGAAAATCTTCGGAGGAAGTAAGATGTGGGAGATGCTTTGGCCTTTGCTCTTGATTGTGGGATCGAATTGTTTTTACAACATTTGTACGAAATCGATGCCGAAGGGCGCAAATACCTTTGGCGCGCTCACCATCACGTATCTTGCTGCCGGGGGAGTATCGGCGGCCCTGTTCCTTGCGAGCGTCAAACCGAACGCCCTGCTTCCGGAACTCGGCAAGGCGAACTGGACTTCGTATGTCCTCGGTCTGTCGATTGTGGGAATCGAGGTCGGGTATGTGTTTCTGTACCGCTCCGGTTGGAAGGTGAGTAACGGTGCGCTGACATCGAGTATGTGTCTCGCCCTCGCACTGCTGGTGATCGGCTTTCTGGTCTACCGGGAGCACATCAGCATCAAACAGCTCGCCGGCATTCTGGTCTGCGGACTGGGGTTGCTGCTGATTCACAAGGGTTGAGAATAAAACTTCTTGCGCCGATTTCCCGTGACACGCCGGGGAGTCGGCCCAATTTTTGTCTCTTGACATATTCTACAAGTGGAACTATACTGCGAGTAAGATATTCAACAAGTGGAACGATTCAAGAGGGAAAAAGCGATGTTAAAGCACGGCATTTTGGGGTTGCTGAGCTACGGAGATATGACGGGCTATCAAATTATGACCGTATTCCGGGATTCTCTGAGCCACTTCTGGGTTGCGCAGACGAGTCAGATTTACCGGGAACTGCAAGGCCTCGAAAAGAACAGGTGGATTGCGGCTGTTCATGTGGAGCAGGCCGGGAAACCGGATAAGAATGTCTTATCGATTACCGCAGCGGGACGAGAAGAGCTGCTTCGTTGGCTTCGGGAGGATACGAACAGGAGTCTGGTCCGCAATGCCATGCTCATGAAGACCTTCTTTCGCGGCGAATGCGATTTGGATGAGAACATCGCTTATTTTAAATTCCTGCCGGAACAGGAATGCCTCTTTACAAAAGAGAGCGGCGAAGCGGAGGCGGTCAGCGACCAATATCGTGATATGCTGAATCTGCCCGAAAAAGCGCTGTTCTGGAAGTTTACGATTCGCTTCGGCGTCATGTACGAGGAGATGGTGCGCGCCTGGTGTGAGGAGTGCATACGGGAATTGGAGGGGTTAAAGCATGAAGATTCTGCTGATTAACGGAAGTCCCAAGGGGGCTAAGAGTAACTCGCTCCGCCTTGCACACAGCTTTCTCGAGGGCATACGCGACCATGAGAGCGAACGGGAGAGAGCGGTCGAGGTCGAAGAGCTGCATCTGAACGCTCTTCGGATTGCGCCCTGCAAGGGATGCTTTGTCTGCTGGAAGCAGACGCCCGGTAGCTGTTGCATGAAGGACGATATGCAGACCGTGATTGAGGGTCTGCTCTCCGCAAATCTGGTCATATGGAGCTTTCCGCTCTATTACTACAGTGTACCGGGGCTGCTCAAAAATCTGATTGACCGCCAGCTCCCCATGAGCCTGCCGTTTATGTGCGAGAGCAGAGACGGGAACGGGAGCGGCGGGCATCCCTCTCGCTATGACAGAAGTATGGTTAAGCATGTTCTCATTTCGACCTGCGGCTTTTATTCGGCAGAGGGGAATTACGACAGTGTGACGCGGATGTTTGACCATGTGCTGGGACAGGGGAAGTACACGAGTATCTTCTGCGGGCAGGGCGAATTGTTCCGCGTAAAAGAACTCTCCGCGAGAACCGATGCCTATCTCGCTGCGGTGCGGCAGGCAGGAAGAGAATACGTGGGCGGTCGCATACAGGCGGAGACCGAGATGAAGCTTAAGGCACTCTTGTATCCGCGAGAGGTCTTTGAAAAAATGGCGGATGCGAGCTGGGGAATTTCGAAAGACAGCGGTGAAAAGGAAGACGAAAGTCTTATCTTTACGCGGCAGATGGCGGCGCTCTACAACAGAGATCGCTTTGACGGACGAGAGCGGGTGCTCGAAATTTGTTATACGGATCTCGGAAAAACCTATCGGATTAAACTCGGAAAGGACGGCGCAGAGGTACTGACAGACGAAAGTCTCCGTGCCACCACCCGCATCGACACACCCTTTTCGGTCTGGCTGTCACTTTCGAGAGGAGAGATGCGGGGCGATGAGGCGCTCGCCAAACACCTGTACACCGTGAGCGGCGATTTTTCACTCATGATGAACTGGGACCGCTATTTCGGCACGGAGGAGCAGGCAGAAAACACACGGCCGATTGTGAAACTCACAACGGAAAAAAAGCCACCAAGCATGCAGAACATGCTGCTCGCCTGGATTGCGCTCTGGGTCGCTGTTTCCGTAGAGCCGAAAGTAGGGGCACTGATTACTCTCGGCATTTGTGCCGCGTTGCCGCTCATCACGGAGCGTTATGAATTATGCCGCTACGACAGACTCTCGTTTGCGCTGGTGGCGGGACTTGCCATTTATGCCGCTGTCACAGGAAACGGCCTTCAAGCTGTGTGCGCCGGTTATTTGGCTTTCGGGTGTTTGTGGCTCGGTTCCTGTTTCACAAAAGAGCCGCTCTGTGCAGCCTATGTAAAGTACCGCTACGGAAAGGATGCGCTTCAAAATCCCATCTTTATGCGAACCAATTACATTCTTGCGGCTGCCTGGGGCGTGGTCTATATCGTGATTGCGATTGTCAGCTATTTTCTGAGCGGGAAGGTACCAGCTTTGGTGCTCAGCATTGCGGTGCAGGCGATACCGATTCTCATGGGACTCTTTACGGCCTGGTTTCAAAACTGGTACCCGGCACGGGTCGCGGCGGGGAAGTGAGTCTACTATGATAGGAATTTATTTCAGCGGAACCGGAAACACGAAGCACTGCGTTGAAAAGCTGGTTTCTTTGCTCGACGCTTCGGCGCAGTGTTTTCCGATTGAATATGCCGGAATTGAGAAAGTAATCGCCAAGTATGACAGCCTTGTTTTGGGGTATCCGACCCAGTTTTCCAATGCGCCGTTTATGGTGCGTGATTTTATTGACAAACACCGCTCACTGTGGAATGGGAAAGAGATTTTTATACTCAATACCATGGGACTGTTCAGCGGTGACGGAACCGGATGTACCGCGAGAATTCTGAAGCAGCACGGCGCGACCGTTCTCGGCGGTCTGCAAATCAAAATGCCGGATTCCGTTTGTGACAGCAGGCTCTTAAAAAAGAATACGGAAGAGAACAGACGGGATTGTCCGAGAGGCGGATAAGCGCATAGCGCTTGCAGCGGAACAACATCGGGAAGGAAAATTATCCGCGCGAGGGATTGTCGATGACAGCGCATTTCAAGGGTTTGTTTGGACAGAGACTATGGTTTTATCGAAAGACGGCGGGATACACGGATCAGCTGAAAATAAGTAGTGCATGCATCGGTTGCGGCTTGTGCAGTGAGGTCTGTCCCATGAGAAATATCCGAATGCAAAGCAAGCGGGCCGTTTCCGGGAATCGGTGTACCATGTGTTACCGTTGCATCAGTCTGTGTCCGAAAAAGGCAATTACCTTGCTCGGAAAGCGGGTGATCGAGCAATGCCGTTGCGAAAAGTATGGGTGATACGCCGTTCATCGTTCCAGCGCAGGTCATTACCGGCGGGGATACAAACGTAGGGCAATGTATTGTAAACTTGCGCTTTAACAGGATTCCTTTCAAATCACGAGTTTCGAAGCGGGAGAGGCCTCTAAGGTGTCTTCGATATACTGATTGATAGACATCTGGTGTGCGGTTGCATAGAGAAAGAGTTTTTTATGAAGCGCAGGGGAGAGTCGAATATTAAAACTGCCTTTAAAAGCAAGCTCAGGCTTCTTTCCTTCTTCCTTGCAATGTTCCAGATAGGTATCAACGGCATCATGAAAATCATTCAAAAGTTCCTTGGCAGATTCGCCCTCATACGAGATAAGAGAACGAATTCCCATGACTTTACCGAAAAAAATACCGTCTTCCTCTGAAAACTCGACGCTACCTACATATCCTTTATACTGAATGGTATTATTCATATAAGCCCCTCCTCTGTCAGCAGTGTAATGAGCTGTTTCACCTGATAACTTTTTAACTCGTTTCCTGGATGTGGTTTGTGAAGCAAGATGCTTCCGTGTTCCTTGTTGGAAAAAATAATACGGGAACCGCTTGTTTTGCCTTTATTTGAGCACTCATAGTCAAAGTATTTCAGTAGTGACTCAGCTTCATCAAAAGTAAAGTCCTTTGGATTAGACTTAAGGCGTTGAATTAATTTCTCTTTTTGTCCCATCGGATTTACCTCCGTCATTGAAAGTATAGACGAGAGCCTTGCATTTTGCAACTATTTTTAGTTGCATGTTCAAAGGCAAACAAAAAGCCCTTGAATTGCCGCCGCTGAAATGCTATACTCTGCCGGTAAGCCGACATGTCGGAATGGCAGACGATGCAGACTCAAAATCTGTTGCTCGCAAGGGCGTGTGGGTTCAAGTCCCACTGTCGGCAGGCAGAAGACCGGTTGTTGTCCCCAGAGGGGGAGAACAGCCGGTTTTTATTTTGCACGCGCGGTAATCGGCGCAACACGCGGGATGGGGATGCGCCTCGGTTGACGGCGCGGAACTTCCCGCCTATACTTACGGGGAACACGGAAACGCACAGCGGAGGTGGACAATGCAAACAAAAAAAATAGGAATGGTGTGTGTGGCTGCGTTTATGGCAGCGCTTTTGGCGACGGGCTGCGGAAAGAAGTCGTCCTCCAAGGTTGTTGAGACTTCGGCGGAGAACCGCGCTGCAGAGACGGCGGCGAGTGTGGCGGCAAGCTCCGGCAGCGCAGAGAGCAGTACCGCGGCGGCGGGCAGTCAGGCGGCAGAGAAGCGTGCGCTGATTTCGGCCAAAACGGAAAACTATCAGAAGGACAATATTTCGATCGGCTATCCGGTGGTCAGCGGCCTCACGGACAGCGCGCAGCAGGAAAAGCTGAACGCGCACTTAAAGGAGAATGCGCTCTCGCCGATTGAGGCGCTCCTCACCGACGCGGCAAAGGATAAGCTCACGGTGACAGCGGAGGTTATTTCGGCGGATGCGGACCGCGTTGTGGTTGTGTACCGCGGCGAGATGCAGAGAAGCGGGGACGCGGCACCGGTGCAGCTCTTCTACAGCAATACCGTTGCGGTGAGAAGCCTGAAAGATCTCGGCCTTCGAGATGCGGTGGATGCGGACAGCATGGCAAACTATGCGCTCAGCGATGCATTTGAGCTTGCGAATGCGGGAGAAAGCGAGGTCAATGCATACAAGGCCTGGATTCAGGCAAACGGCAAGGATGCATTGCAGAAGAGCATCGCAGAGAAGCTCGAAGCTTCCGATTTCCCGCTCAAAAAGGGCGATGACGGCAAGCTCAAGTGGCCGGAGAGTTTTAGCTATGTGAAGAACGGGGAGATATATTTCTCGCTCTCGTTGCCTGCGGAGTACGGCTCTGTCGTGGTATTCAAGTATGACATGGTGACCAAGTAAATAGACAGCGTCAAAATGAGGATGGGGTGTTTCATCGCCCCGTCCTTTTTTTATGCGAGATTTTGCGTCGAAATATCATTCCGATGTTTCCGAGCCTGCTTCCGCGGGCGGGAAGAAGTGCCCCGGCGCGCTTGAAAGAGAGAGAAATTCGGGCGTAAAATTATAGCAGATTTACCTCCGAAGGGAGCGGGAGAAGAGAACATGAATGCAGTATTACATTTGGTAAATTATGCGGTAAACACCGGTTTAATTGCGAACTGTGAGCGCATTTGGGCGCTCAATACCCTTCTCGATGTATTGAAGGCGGATGCGCTGCCGGATCTTGAACTGAATGAGAACGCCGGGCTTGCGGAGACTCTGGACATTCTCTGTGATTATGCTTACGAAAAGGGGCTTATTCCCGAGAACACGGTGACCTACCGGGATCTCTTTGACACGGAACTTATGGGGCGCTTGACACCGCGCCCGGCCGAGGTCATTTCGCGCTTCGAAACGCTGTATGCGGAGAGTCCGAAGGCGGCAACGGATTGGTATTATGCGTTCAGTCAGAACGTGAACTACATCCGCCGCGAGCGCTGTGCAAAGGATCTTCGATGGAAGGTGGACACGGCATACGGGGAGATGGATATCAGCATCAATCTCTCCAAGCCCGAAAAGGATCCGAAGGACATAGCGGCGGCAAGAAATCTTCCGGCCTCGAACTATCCGCGCTGTCTTCTTTGCGCGGAGAATGAGGGCTATGCGGGACGTGTAAACCATCCCGCGCGGCAGAATCTCCGCATTGTGCCGATTACAATTAACGAAAAGCCGTGGTTTTTGCAGTATTCGCCCTATGTCTATTACAACGAACACTGCATCTGCTTTAACCGCGAGCACACGCCGATGAAGATAGAGCGCGATACTTTTGCAAAGTTGCTCGACTTTGTGCATCAGTTCCCGCATTATTTCGTGGGATCGAATGCGGATCTGCCGATTGTGGGAGGGTCCATCCTCGCGCACGATCACTTCCAGGGCGGTCACTACAGCTTCGCCATGGAGCGGGCGCCGATTGAGACGGAATTCACGTTCCCGGGCTTTGAAGATGTGAGTGCGGGCATTGTGAACTGGCCGATGTCTGTGGTGCGCATCGCGGCAAAGGAACGCGGACGTCTCATTGTGCTCGCAGATCGCATCCTGAACGCATGGCGTGCTTATACGGATGCGGACGCTGTTATTTTCGCCGAGACCGAGGGCGTGCCGCACAATACCGTCACGCCGATTGCGAGAATGCGGGACGGCAAGTATGAGTTGGATCTGGTGCTCCGGAACAATTTGACCACGGAAGAGCATCCGCTGGGGCTCTACCACCCGCACGCCAAATTGCATCACATCAAAAAAGAGAACATCGGCCTCATCGAGGTCATGGGGCTTGCGGTGCTACCGGCTCGGCTTAAGACCGAACTCTCGGCCGTTGCGGATGCACTGGTCAGCGGCGCGGACCTTCGCGCGAACGAACTGACCGAAAAGCACGCCGACTGGGCGGAAGGCTTCCGCGGGAAGTATGAAATCACAGCGGAAAATGCCTTGGAAATCGTGCAGAAGGAGACCGGACTTGTCTTTGCCGAAGTGCTTGAGGACGCAGGCGTCTTTAAAAGGGACCATGCAGGCAAAGAGGCTTTCCTTCGCTTTTTGGCGGCGGTCTGAGCGGTTTCAAATTTTATACCGGCAGGAAAAAGCGTATTGCGACAAACAGAAGCGCGGTTTGTTGTCTTTCCGAGAGAAGAAGCAGGCGGCTCTTTTCACGGAGGCAGCAAGCCGTGATTTTGTTTCGAAGAAAAACAGTCGAGTGAAGCGGAAAGCCGACGTGCCGAGGCTACCGGCCCACACGCGGAGTTGTGGGTCCGGATAAACATAAAAAGGAAAAATAGAAAGAGCAAACGGACAAATCGCCGAGCGGCGCTTTCCGTTGATATTGAGGCGGTATTTCGGGGTGCTTGGTGAACGGATTCCTGCCCTTTTTCGGCGGATTGTGCTAAAAATGGGCCGAAAGAGAGGAGGCGGAATGGACTGCAGAGAAGCGGAACGTAAGATGTCACATTTTATACAGCGCGAACTCACAGAGGATGAGACGGCAGAGTTCTTAGAGCACATTCGCTGTTGCAGTGCATGCCGCCGAGAACTGGAGACCAACTTCTTTTTGTTGGAGGGGCTACGTGTACTGGACACGGACAGCGATGATTTTGACGGCAAACGCGCGATGGAGCAGGGAACTGCGCCATGCGTTTTTGCGACTGCGGCGTGCCCGACTGCGGAGAAAGATACGCTATGTGATGGATGCGCTGACCGGCGCCGGAGTTGCGGTCGCGGGACTTTTAATGTTCCGCATTCTTTACTGGAGTGTGGCTTGAGAGAAGAGGAAAGCGACTTGGAAACAAGAAAAAAAGTAGTACTGATTGACGGACACAGCATTTTAAACCGCGCCTTTTACGGCGTACCGGAGCTCACGAACTCGGCGGGACTGCACACCAACGCGGTCTACGGCTTTTTGAATATCTTACTGAAACTGCTCGAGGAAGAGAGGCAGACTACCTCGCGGTCGCCTTTGACCTGCCCGCGCCTACCTTCCGCCACGAGCGTTATGCGGATTACAAGGGAACCAGAAAGTCCATGCCGGATGAGCTGCGGGAGCAGGTGCCGCTTTTAAAGGAATTGCTGGCGGCCATGAACATTAAAACCGTGTCGCTTGCGGGTTACGAGGCGGACGATGTGATCGGCACCCTCGCAAAGCGCTACCAGAAGGAAGGGCTTGAGGTCACGGTGGTCTCGGGAGACCGGGATCTTTTGCAGCTCGCGGATAGCCACATTTTGATACGCCTGCCGAAGACCAGCCGCGGAAAGACCGAAATTCTGGACTTCACGCCCGCCGCCGTCAAGGAGGCTTACGGGGTGACGCCGGAGGAGTTTATTGACGTCAAGGGACTGATGGGCGACAGCTCCGACAATATTCCGGGCGTCCCCTCAATCGGTGAGAAAACGGCGACCGCTCTGATTCAGAGCTGGCATTCGATTGAGAACCTGAAGGAACATCTGGAGGAAGTGAAGCCGCCGCGTGCCAGAAGGCGCTCGAAGAGCATTTCGAGGACGCGGTTTTTCAAAGTGGCTCGCGACCATATGCTTGGATGCGCCGCTCACCCTGGATCTCTCGGAGCTGGCGCTCGGGGAGCTCTACACGAGCGAGGCCTACGAGCAGATTCAGCGCCTTGAGTTCCGCTCGCTTTTAAAGCACTTCGGCAGTGAGGTGCAGCGGGAGCACATGCGCGCGCAGCATCGCCCGCGGATTGAACTCATACAGACGGAAGAGGCACTGCGGGAGGCAGCAGAGCGCGCCGTAAAGGCAGGTGAAATCGGTATTGCACGAGGAGAGCTTCTCACCGCGTTCTGCAGCGATGCGGAGCGTGTATCCGTTTGTGTTCCGTCGGGAACCGGAGGCAGGAGAGCGCGAACAACTGAAGGCGCTTACGGAGCAGAGCGTGGGGATGGTTTTAGACGCTGCGGCAGAGAAAAAGCTCCTCTCGGAGCTCTTTGCCCGCGCAAAGACAGTGTCCGCCTCGATCTAAAGCCGCTCTTAAAAAGAAGTGGGCAGCGAGGGAGCGGGATACGGTCGATGACCTCGGCGTGCTCGCCTACCTCTTAAATCCCTGAAGGAGAGCTATCGGAGCGAGGACATCGCGCGGGATTACCTCTCCCTGCTCTTGCCGAGTGCCAAGGAAGATGCGGTCGCGGCCGAGGCCTACGAGGCCTATGTCGCCTTTGCGGCGCGGAAGCCGCTTCGGGAACAGGTAAGCGAACAGGGCATGGAGAAACTGTATTCAGAGATTGAGCGCCCGCTCATTTTCATGCTCGCGGAAATGGAAGAGAACGGCGTCGCGGTCGATGCCGAAAAATTAAACGCCTTCTCGGAGGAACTGGAGAGAGAAATTCAGGGCATCGAGGCCGAAATCTACGCGGAAACCGGGGAAGAATTCAATCTGAATTCGCCGAAACAACTCGGAGAAATTTTGTTTGAAAAGATGAAGCTCCCCTATGGAAAAAAGACCAAGAGCGGTTATTCGACGGCCGCAGATATTTTGGAGAAACTTGCCCCGGAATATCCGGTCGTCAAGAAAATACTCCGCTACCGCATGCTCACAAAGCTGAACTCGACCTATGCGCTGGGGCTTGCTGCCTATATTCAGGCGGACGGCAGAATTCACGGAACCTTCCACCAGACCATCACGGCGACGGGACGCATTTCTTCGGCCAATCCGAATTTACAGAATATTCCGATACGGACTGAGATGGGAAGCCGCGTTCGCTCAGTCTTTGTGCCGGCCCCCGGCAAGGTTTTTGTGGATGCGGACTACTCGCAGATCGAGCTCCGCATTCTGGCGGCGCTCTCGGGCGATGAGAATCTGATTGCGGCCTATCGCGACGCGGTCGATGTTCACGCTGTCACGGCCTCTCAGGTCTTTCATGTGCCGCTTGCCGAGGTCACGCCGCTCCAGCGCCGAAACGCGAAGGCGGTCAACTTCGGTGTGGTCTACGGCATCTCTGCCTTCGGCCTCTCGGAGGACTTAAGCATCTCCCGGAATGAGGCGAAGGAGTATATCAACCGTTATTTTCGAGAGTTATCCCGAGGTAAAAGCGTTTTCCTGGATCGCCAAATTAAAGAGGCGAAGGAATACGGCTTTACGAGGACCCTTTTCGGCAGAATACGGCCGGTGCCGGAGTTAAAGAGCTCCAATTTCATGCAGCGCGCCTTCGGAGAGCGCGTCGCCATGAATGCGCCGATTCAGGGCACAGCGGCCGATATCATGAAGATTGCGATGGTCAAGGTGCGGCGCGCCCTCAAGAGAGAAAAACTGGATGCGCGCATTGTGCTCCAGATTCACGATGAGCTTTTGGTGGAGGCGGATGAGAAAGTCGCAGCACGCGTTCTGGAACTCTTGAAAGAGACCATGCGGAATGCCGCGGAACTTCGTGTATCCCTTGAGGTGGATGCGCACATCGGCAATTCTTGGCTGGAGGCACACTGATGGTGCTTCAAATTTGCGGCGGTGTCGGGTCCGGAAAGAGCCTGGTGCTCGCCTATCTGAAAGAAAACTACGGCGCAAGCATAGTCAGGGATGGATGAGCTCGCGCATGAACTCTATGAGCCGGGGAGGCGGGATATCTCCGCGCCTTGGAACTCATGGGAGATGAGATACGCGCGGCGGACGGAAGTCTCAATCGGAAGGCCATGGCCAATCGGCTCTATCAGGAGCCCTCCCTGCTTGCCGCTCTGGATGCGACCGTGCACCCCTTGGTCTATGACCGTGTGGAAGCGCTTGCGCGAAGCGGGAAAGCGGCTTTTCTGGTTGTCGAGACTGCGCTGCCCGCAAGAGAGCGCAATCATATCTACAATGAGATTTGGTATGTCTTCACACCGCGCTCACTGCGCATACGGCGTCTTATGGATTCCCGCGGATACACGAGAGCGCGCGCGGAAGAGATTATGGAGAGACAGATGAGCGATGCCGCTTACGAGAGCCTGGCCGACTGGACACTGGTAAACGATGCGGACGAGGCGGTACTCTACCGCCGCATTGACGAGCGACTCTCGGGAAAGGAGCTCCGATGAGACTCATGACCATAGCAAGCGGCAGCAGCGGCAATGCCGGCTATCTCGGCAGTGAGAGCACGCATCTTTTGATTGACGCGGGCATCAGCAGAAGGCGCATCGTCCAAGGACTCGAGGTCGCGGGGCTAAAGCCCGGAGAGCTATCGGGCGTGCTGCTCACCCATGAGCATGCGGACCATGTGACCGGCTTGAAAATCCTGCTCAAAAAGGACGCGATTCCGCTCTATGCGACCGCAGGTACGCTGGCAGCCATCAAAAAGAAGGGAATGCTGGACGAATTTCCGTCGGAACAGATTCATGTCATTCGGGGCGGAGAGGCCTTTTCTCTCGGGGATTTAACGGTGCTTCCGCTGTCCATAGACCACGATGCGGCGGAGCCGGTCGGCTATCGGATCACAAACGGCAGTAAGAGCGCGGCCTTCCTCACGGACCTCGGCCATGCGACCGAGGATCTTGAACAAGCGTTGCAGGGTCTGGATGCCCTCTTATTGGAGAGCAACCACGATGTGCGCATGCTGGAGGCGGGACCTTATCCCTATCCGCTGAAGCGGCGTATTCTGGGAGACTGCGGGCATCTCTCAAACGAGAGTGCCGGCAGACTGCTCGCTTCGCTCTGCCACGGCGGCTACAGCAGGTGTTGCTCGGGCATCTCAGCAAGGAGAACAATCTCCCGAGCTTGCCTACGAGACGGTGCGCTGCGAACTGGGTCTTCTCAAGGGGGCGCGGAGAAGCCGCGGAACTGCCGCTCTCCGTGGCAGCGCGGGGATTGCTGCTCCGACATGTATGAGTTTTGATTGTATACACACAAAGCAGAAAGGATAGAGAATGAACAAGGTTATCATCACCGTACTCGGCAAAAGATATGGTAGGCATCATCGCAAAAATCTGCACCCACCTTGCCGAGAAGCACATCAATGTACTGGACATCAACCAGACCATTGTGCAGAATCTGTTTCACATGATGATGATTGTTGACATCTCGACGGCCGATGAGAGCCTCGAAGAGCTGACCGCCGCAATGAACCGAATCGGGGAGGAAATGGGACTCCGTATCCATGTGCAGCGCGAGGAAATCTTCGAAGCGATGCACCGCATCTAAGGGAGCTACGGCATGTTGAACGGATTTGAGGGTCCTGAGACCAATACCATGATAGAGCGGGATTTGCTCGATGTGCGAACCATCACGATGGGCATCTCCCTTCTGGGCTGCATTGACAGCGATAAGAAAAAACTTGAGCAAAATATTTATGATTGCATTCTTCGGCGCGCGGGAAAGCTGGTGGAGACCGGAGAGGCTATTTCGCGGGAATACGGTATCCCGATTGTCAACAAGCGCGTGTCGGTGACGCCGATTGCATTGATCGGCGGCTCGGCTTGCCGGAGCAAAAGAGGACTTTTGCGGAAATCGCGGAGACCTTGGACTGCGCGGCCAAGGAAATCGGCGTCAACTTTATCGGCGGATACTCCGCGCTGGTCGCAAAAGGCATGACAGAGGCGGAAAGACTCTTGATTGACTCCATCCCCGAAGCACTCGCGCGGACGGAGCGGGTATGCAGCTCGGTGAATGTGGGTTCTACCCGCACCGGTCTCATATGGACGCCGTGCGCCTATGGGGCAGGTGGTCAGAAAGACGGCGGCGCGAACCGCGGAAAACGGCTCTCTCGGCTGTGCGAAGCTTGTGATTTTCTGCAATGCGCCGGATGACAATCCCTTCATGGCGGGGGCCTTCACGGCGTGACCGAGGGCGATGCCGTAATTCATGTCGGTGTCTCCGGCCCCGGTGTGGTGCGCGCGGCGGTACAGCAGACCAAGGGGCAGAGCTTTGAAGTACTCTGCGAGACCATCAAAAAGACAGCATTTAAGATTACGCGTGTTGGACAGCTGGTTGCCCGGGAGGCGAGCCGTCGGCTCGACACGCCCTTCGGCATCATAGACCTCTCGCTCGCGCCGACGCCGGCGGACGGCGGTCGGTTGCGGATATACTGGAGGCCATAGGGACTTGAGGGCCGTCGGCGCACCGGGCACGACTGCGGCCCTTGGCACTCTTGAACGATCAGGTGAAAAGGGCGGTGTTATGGCCTCCTCTATGTCAGGGGGCTTTCGGGCGCTTTCATTCCGGTCAGTGAGGATCAGGGTATGATACGGGCGGCGGAACGCGGCGCACTGAGTCTCGAAAAACTGGAGGCGATGACCTGTGTCTGCTCCGTGGGACTTGATATGATTGCGGTGCCCGGAGATGCTTCGGCGGAGACCATAGCGGGCATCATTGCGGATGAGGCGGCCATCGGCATGATCAATCAGAAGACGACCGCCGTGCGTTTTAATCCCGGCGCACGGGAAAAAGGTAGGAGATGTGGTGGAGTTCAGGGGCTTCTCGGCCATGCACCGTGATTGCGGTGAACCCTCACGGCTGTGCGGACTTTGTGCGGCGCGAGGCCGCATTCCCGCCCGATCCACTCCTTTAAGAACTGATGACAGGGAACGAAAAATATGCGCAGAACGCTGCTCTTTGTCGCCGCCGTTCTGCTCTGTATGCTGCTTTTATCAGCTGGGACAGTGGTATTTCCGGAATCGGAGAGAGGCCTCTTTTTACCGACCCGCTCGCGGAACTTGCGGCGCCGTACGAGCAGGTGCTGGTACTCGGCAGCACCGCGGCCGCGAGAAAGTACTGAAGAATCCATCGGTAAAGGGGTGGATCTTGTTTTAACGGCGAAGCCCTTTGTTTAGACCGGAGCAGTCGCGCCTTCACTGCTATACGGAAGACGCCTTCAATTTCTCGAAACGCGCAGCACTACGACTTTATCATTGTTGCGCTCGCCGCGCCGAAGACCGAGACCGAAAAACTCGCGCCTTTACCAATCTGTTTTTACCGCATGTGTGCGAATCATCTTACGGGAGGGCGGTGACCTTTTGTCGTGGAGACCGTATCTCCGGAGCACTATCCGCTGAGTTATCGCTGCCTTGAGACCACCGTTGCGAGCGAAGGCTTGTCTGTACAGAGCCCTAATGCTCGCGGGAGAGGGAAAACAGTGAAACCCGCAGTGTCTTTTCTATCACGGCGAAACGGGATGGCTAAAAACTCCCGGAGAGTGCGCTAAAGCCGTGCGTTCGGAGGAAGAGACAGCTTTGCCGCCGGTCGGCATCAACCGCATTAAGCGTCCGCTGTTGCTTGCCTATCTCAAGCAGGAGAAGGAGACCGAATGAATACGACCGCATATCTGCTCGAAGCGTCTGCGAAATTTGGAAGTCCTATTACCGTCATCCCTTTTGTGCTGGGAATTCAGAACGGGACGCTCGACAAAGAACGTTTTCGCTTTTATCTCATTCAGGACTATTTGTACCTGGAAGAATACGCGAAAGACCTTTGCGCTCGGTGCGGCGAAGGCGGAGAGTCTCTCGAGTGCCCTGTTGTTTTCGGAGTATCTCGCGGCCATCAATCGGGAGAGAGCCGTGCACGGCGGCTATTTTGAAAAGCTCTGTCGGGAGCGCAGGAAAGAGCTCGGAACCACGCAACGCGTGCGCTTGACAACTTTATCCTATACCTCTTACATGCTTCGCGTCGGCTACGAGGGCGGCGAGGCCGAAATTCTGGCTGCGATTTTATCCTGCGCGTACAGCTATGAAGTCATTGCAAAGCGCATGCTTTCGGAGAGACCGGAGGCAGAGAGCGATCCCTTCTACGGCGCCTGGGTGCGGGGAATACGCCTCTGAGGCTTATGCCGCGGAGAATGAGAAACTCATTGCTGCGCTGAATTCTGTGACGAAGACGGCTTCACAAACTGAACTGCAGCGTCTTCGTGAGATCTTTGTCAATTGTTCCCGCTATGAGCTCGCCTTTTGGGATATGGCTTGGAATCAGAAAAAAAACTAGCGGATATGCGCGCATACTCTATGGCAGTGGGCAAACAGGGTGAGGCAAAAATCAGAATAATCGAGTGAAAAGGGATGTTTTCCGCAAGGAACATCTCTTTTCGTTTTACCGGCAGCGTGGATTTTTCAGTCAGAAGTCTATGTCGCTTTTTCCGCCTCCATTACTTCCTCAAAACCACCGTTCTATTGCGTAACAACCAAACGAGTAAAGGAGGTGAGACGATGGCAGTTTCCAGGGAGAGCGAAATAAGGGCTATACCGTAATGAGCAACTACCATTTACGAAACAGGAGCGTTTTCTCTAAGGCAATGGGTTGTTTTTCACAAATGATGTCCTTGCCAGAGGATTGGGACTATACCCTTTTGTTGAGTTCGAGAACCCTCTTGACTTTTAGCCCGATTATACTATATTATAAAAAAGCGAATTAAATTCGGTTTTGAAGAGAGTGGTTGTATGCCGCAAGTATTAAAAGACGAAGTTTTTGAGCGCATCTTCAAGCTGGTGTAGATGTGTTCTATGAAAAAAGACTATCGCAGCGCAAAAATGCAAGAAATAGCTGACAAGGCAGGAATTCGGTCAGCTTGATTTACAATTACCATAAAACAAAAGAAGAACTGTTTGATAAGATTGCTTCTTCTTTACGGATAAACTTTGAAAAATTGCTGCAGAAGAAAGACAAGCTGCGGGACTCCCATCGGAAAAAGTACAGGGATGTTGCTGAAGATTATATCCTTGATTTATTGGAGAATCACAAAATCTTTGTAATTCTCATGGATAAAGAGATCAGGGGACAAAGTATGAATACGCGAAAAGATCAGCTGATTCACGCTATTGAACAGCATATCCATCGACAACTCGACAAAAAAACGCATGTCTCCTATAATGACATGCTCTGTCATATCCTTGCCAGCAATTTTGCGGAAGGCATTTTGGAGGTCGCAAGGCATTATAAAGATCGTGAGTTTGCCCATACTATGCTTTCTCTGGTAACCAAATGCTACTATGAGGGAGTAAACTCTCTGTAAAAAAAAACGGGTCTTATGCTTACTCGCTTTGAGATAAGCATAGACCCTGTTTTCTCACCGGCGCGTTAGAGTGAATAACTATTTTTTTTGAACAAATACCGAATTGAAATTCGATATTAAAAGGAGGTGTAATACATGTCAAACCAACCGGAACTTGTGAGACAGGTAACGAGGAAAAACAGGCTGTCTAACCTTATGTTGTGCTGCAAAACAGTTTTTGATCTGATTCCACAGGTGCTTTTAATCCACATGATAGGCTTATATTTTGCCGTTTCACTAACGAGAGAGCATATCTTTTTTGAATGCGGGGCAATGCTGATCTGTTTTATAGGAAAAGCTGTCTGCTCCTACTATGCGACATGGACAGCGCACAAAGCAGCGTATACCTGTCTTACGGACTTACGATTGCAAATTATTCATCATCTGAAAAAACTTTCTCTCGGTTTTTTTCAGGAACGAAAGACGGGCGAGCTGACAAATATTGTACAGCATGACGTAGCGCAGGTGGAAGGATATCTCGCTCACGGCTTCCGAAATCATCATCCTACCATTCTTCCCGCAGCCGTTTTTCCTCATTATGCTATGCGGTGGATTGGCGTTTGGCTCTTGATAATGATTGTAGGGCTTCCGCTGATGTGGATCACAAAAAGATCTCTGCTCCGCTTTGGACAAAGAATTTCAAAATATGCAGTTCCGTGACAAAAATGCAAAGAAAACGTCATGGAATATGTTTCAAATATTTCCGTCATTAAAAGCCTTTGGCAAGAAGAAAACAAGACAGAGAAAACAGATCCGGTCCGCAAAAGACTATGATTACTGGGTTAAAAAAATCCATGGCGGTATTTCTGTCCCGATGGGATTGATTATCCTGTTCATGGAATCCGGCGTTATCCTTGTGATGATTCTCGGTACCTATCTTCTTTCTGTCGGGCAGATTGAGCTTCCGCGACTGATTCTTACGATTGTTTTAGGGAGGTCTGTTTACATCCTCTATTACCAAGGTCGCAACCTTACAGCGTACGAGATTGTGTTCAAAGCAGGCCATGGAAGGATTTGGTCGATCCTGGGCGTTTCTGTATCAAAAAGACCGAGCAAAAGCGAGGAACCGGTCAATGGCGAAATCGCTATTTCAGATTTGAGCTTTGCTTATAACAGCGACAGGAGGTATTGGAGGATATCAATCTTTGTTTTCCGAAGGCAGCAAAACACGCGCTGGTCGGAGCTTCGGCTGCGGTAAAAAAGTACGCTGGCAAACCTGCTTATGGGCTTTGGGAACCGACAGATGGACATATCACCATAGCGGGAGAAGATGCTGCAGCTTTCTCTGAAAAGCAGTTGAACCGCCTCTTTTCTATCGTTCAACAAGAGGTCTTTCTATTTAACCTAAGTATGGAGGAGAACATACGGATCGGAAAACCGGATGCCGGGATGGGAAAGAAATCATGGAGGCTGCAAAGCGCGCATCCACGACTTTATCATGTTACTGCCAAACGGCTATCAGACCATGGCAGGAGAGGCAGGCATCAAGTTCTCCGGAGGAAGAAACAACGTATTTTCCATTGCCCGTATGATTCTGAAGGATGCACCGATCATCATTTTGGACGAAAGCAACCGCAGCGGTAGATTCGGAAAAGCGAAAGCATATATTCAGGCGGCAGTCGACGATTTAAGCCGCGATAAAAACAGTCATTATGATTGCTCACCACTTAAACACCATCCGTGACGCAGATCAGATTGTCGTCGTGGACGGCGGACGGATTGTGGATACCGGCGGGCATAACGGCTGCTGAACCGCTGCGCCCTGTATCGAGAAGATGGTGGAGAATCAAAAACAAGGTGGATAATTGGAAAATCAGGGAGGTGGCGCTGATTAAGGAAATATGGAATACCCTTACCTCCGGCGGTAAACGCTCTCTATTGCTTTCCGTCACGGGTTTTACCCTGTATGCCCTTTCAGGGATCGCTATGATGTACATTGTTCTCAAATCTTTGGAGTCCGTCATGTCAGGCAACGGCGCGTTGATGTGGTACTGGGTTGCATTGGTCGCCTGCCTACTGATAAAAGGCGGCAGCAATATACTTGCGGATGTACAGAAGCACCACGCGGGCTTTGATATTGTCTCTCAGATACGCAAAAATATCATTTGTCGCCTGAAGGAGTTTTCGCTTGGCTTTTATACCAACGAGCGTTTGGGTGAAATCAGTACCATCATTCATAAAGATGTAGACAAAATGGAAATGGTCGTCGGCCATATATGGACGCGGATGCTTGCCGACTTTATCGTGTCTGCTGTCTTGCTTGCGGCGCTGGTTATTTACAGCCCGAAAATGGCGCTGCTTATGGTCTCGGCCTTGCCTGTCGCGATTTTGTTCCTAGTTTTGGGCTTGAAGCGCGGGGAGCGGTTAGAAAAAGAAGCCGGGAATGATCTTGCCGATATGGTGAGTGTCTTTGTGGAATATGTAAAAGGGATTCCTCTCTGAAAAGCCTTTTCCGAGCCGCCACTTTGAGGGAAAAGGTTGAGCAGACAGCCCGCGACTTCGGACAGAGCAGTAAAGCCGTATCAAAAATCGGGCGGCGGTCTTGTCTGTTTACGGCTTCCTAATAGATGTATCCTTATGTATTATGCTCGCTGCGGGGCTGCTCCTGATACTGGCGGGCAGTATCCCTGTTTACGGTTTTCTGCTCTTTGCCATCATCAGCAGGGAGTTTTACAAGCCTTTCCTTGCGTTGGAAAGTCATTGGGCGAACTATCTGACGGCAGCAGACAGCTATCGCCGCATCAAGAAGATTACGAAGCCAGAAACCGTCACGGAGCCGAAAAACCCTGTTTCTCCCTCAGAATACTCGATTGACTTTGAAGATGTGACTTTCTCTTATGAGGAAGGCGGCTTTACCATGAACGACATTTCTTTCCACACCCCGACGCAAACAATTACCGCACTTGTCGGCGGTTCCGGCTCCGGCAAAACAACGATTACAAATCTACTGTTGCGCTTTTTGGGATGTGACGAACGGAGCAATCCGTATCGGTGGCGTGGATGTACGGGATATGAGCTACGACGAGCTTTTTGAGGCTCTGTCAGCACTCGTCATGCAGAACGTCCGGCTGTTGCAGGACACCATAGAGGGAATATACGGTTCGGGAAGGCGGCAGCTACACAGGAAGAAATCGTGAAGCTGCAAAAAGGCCACATCCGACTTTATCCTGTCGCTTCCCGATGGGTATCAGACCAGATCGGAGAAAAACGGTGAAGGGCTCTCCGGCGGACAGAAGCAGCGGATTTCTATTGCGCGAGCATTTTTGAAAGACGCCCCAATCCGCTTCTGGACGAGATCACAAGCAATGTCGATCCGATCAACGAGCTCTTATTCAGGAGGCCATTTCGGAGCTTGCACGAGACAGGACAGTTTTGGTAATCGCCCATCATTTGAGCACAATCCGCAGCGCGGATCAGATTTTGGTATTGCAAGACGGACGTATCGTTCAGTCAGGAACGAAACCCTGCTATCGGATACCGGCGGATACTACCACAAGCTGTGGAACGCTCGCGGCAACAGGGGTCAGCGCAAATGAAGATTATGCGGTTGAGCTGCCGGGGCGTATCGTATCAGTATCAGGGGTCATTCCCGGTCTGCTATTCGATATTGACCTCAAAATCGAAAAAAGCTCTTTTGTGCTGATAGCGGCGCAAGCGGCTGGCGGGGAAAACAACGCTTTCCCGATGCATCAATGGGCTTGTTCGCGCTTCTATGAGGCAGCTTTGGCAGGAGAGGTCTGTTGAATGGCAGGGAATACTGAGTTTTGCTTTGCGCGACTTTGGAACAATCGTAGGGCTCTGTTTTCCAAAGACCCGCGCAGCCAGTTTTTATGACGGACGACAAATGAGTTGCCTTTGGCTGCGTCAACATGGAAGCTGCCGCGTGAAGAAAGTATGGGAGCGAACAAAGAACAGTATCGTGAAGGGTCAATATATCCAAACTAATAGGCCAAAAGCCTTTTTCAGATGTCCAGCGGAGAGATGCAGAAGGTGTCTATCGCCTCTTGTTACGCTACTAGCCCCGGATATTTATGTATTCGACGAGCCCTCTGCGAATTTGGACTTTCGAGCAATCATGGGCTGCACGATATCCTTGCCCGAGCATCGAAAAGCAGGGAAAAAACATGATTGTGCTGGAACACAGGGGTTTTCTGTTGAGCCGACACTTTTTGGATCGCATGCTTTTCTTGAAGGATGGCGTCATACGAGACGATTTCAGCAGGGCAAGAAACGCTTTCATTAAGCGACAGTGATCTTAAGCGGCTCGAATTGAGAATTTCGGTCTCGATGCACTATGCCTTATCCACATCGTCAGATTTGCAGAAGGAAGCGGGACCGATTCTATCCCTCTCCCATGTGTCCTTTGACTATGGGCGGCGCAAGAAGGTGCTCACAGGGCGAAAGGTTGCGCTTTTGCATGATATTTCTTTTTGATGCGTACAGCGGAGAAATCGCATAAGCATCATCAGGGGATAACGGAGCGGGAAAACACGCTTAGCCAGACTGTGCTGGCGGGCTGCTGAAAAAGCGCCAGGACAATCGCTATCAATGAAGACAACTTTCACGAAAAAAGCGCATCGGCCGGATTTGCTGTTATGCAGGATTCCGATTATCAGCTCTTTGGTGACGGCGTGTTAAAACGAGCTGCGGATCGGAGTCAGTAGGAAAGAAATCGGATGATACAGAAGACCAAGCGATATTGGAAAAAGCTCTCTTTTGGGAAAAAAGGATCATCCCGCCGCCCTTTCCAGAGGGCAAAAACAACAGCTTACGATAGCCGGAGCCTGAAAAGCAGACGGTCGCGTACTGTTCTTTGACGAGCCTACCAGCGGTTTGGATCGCGGGAATATGCTTCGTGTCGCTGCGGAGTTGGAATCGCTTGCGAGGAAAAGCCGTGTAGTTTTCGTGATTACACGACTACGAATTTATCTTGACCGCCTGCCATCGCGTGCTCTATCTGAACAGAAGGGAAAAATGAGATCAGGATTCCCTTTGACAGAAAAGCAACAGAACACGCAGTGCTCTGTCTGCTTCGGAAAAGGGGTGCTTCTTCTGGATAAGACTAAGCCTGCATTAGACCCAAGGATGGTTGGGTTTGTAGTAATTCTGCTCGGAACAGCCATGTTTATGAACAAGGCCATGACCGCACATATCATCTGCGCAGTAGCCCGGTTTATCTGCTTACCGCAAAGGCATACAAGCCGTTCGTCTTGTATCTCTTCGTCTACTTGCCGTTGCCTTGCTCATGGCGAATGTGGACAAGATTCATAACTTTACAAAGCGCCATGCTGCTGTCGTATCACTCAGCTATTTCGCTCAAAAAAGCTGGTCGTTTTGTTGATGATGGGCAGTTTCTTTGTCAGAATACTCACATTTCCTATGTGTTGTCCGCCATGCAGCAGATGAAGATACCGGACGCTGCCGCCATTCCGATCATGGTGGCGCTGCGCTTCTTTCGACGATACGAGAGGATTATCACAATCTAAAGGACAGCCTGCGGATTCGTGAAAGGTTTCCCTGTCACCGCTGCAATTTGTCATTCATCCCGTGCGAGATGGTGGAATACCTGTTCATCCCGATCCTGATGAAAAAGCCTCCGCACTCGGATGAATGCGGCGTCCGCACTGCTTCAGAGCTTTGAACACATGAATGAACAGACGATTCTTTATCGCTTAAAGCTGAAAACACTTGACTACATCATTGGGATAGTATCAACTCTGATCGTTGCCGTACTATTCTGTTTACAATTCAAATGAGTGGGTATTCAAAATGAACACTATCAAAACAGAAAAGTTGGACACCCGTGATTTTATTACCATTGGAATTTTTGCCGCCATCAGTCTTGTTATCTTTTTTGTAATTGGCGGAGCCGCCGGAATGACGCTCATTGGAACGGTTGCCAATATACCTATAACCGTTTTCTTCACGTCTATTGCACATGCTGCTCGTTTCAAAGGTCAGAAAAAGAGGAACCTTTCTGATTATGGGAACAATCAGCGCGCTTCCGGGTCTTATGGCTGCAAATGTGATCGGTGTTATAGCATCCGTTGTCGGCTGGCTCATGGCAGAGATCGTAGTAGCGCCAATCATTATAAGAATAAAAAGGTGTTGATCTTTGCATATGTTCTCGGCTGCACACTTTATTCTGCCGGATATACACTTCCTATGTACCTGTCCAATGCGCAATACTTGATCGACAGGCAGGAGATTTTTCATCTGACTGATGAAGCCCTCGCTGTTTACTTAAAGATGTTTACATGGCCTATGTTTTTTATCATGGTAGCATTGACGGTTGTAACCAGCTTCCTTGGTGCTGTGCTTTCCACCCGAATTCTGAAAAAACATTTTGAGAAAGCCGGGCTGTTGTAATACAGGAGGAGCCGGATGAAACTCCATATTTTCTGAGGAGGATGACCTGAAAGCAATATTCATACCATTGAGTATTTCTAAGGCGAGCGTCAGCCATACAGTTAAGCTCTTGCGCAAGGGTGGTTTTCTCACGAAAGACGGCAATAACTTTCTACACCTTAATGATTGGAATTAGAAAAAAGACTAGCGCTTCCGCTAGTCTTTTTTGATGGTCGGAGCTTTATACAAGTTCAAATTCCCGTTCGAGCAGTTTGCGTATTTCCTCTTGTAGAGACATTCAAAGCGACCGAAAGCTCGCCGAGCACCAGCGCGTCGATGCGCCTTAGGAAGCGACGATCGATCTCGCTCACTTTTTTTCCGGCGCGGCGCGCAGAGCGTGTTTTCCGTGTGATGGCGCGGTAGAGACGCAGGAGATCCGCACAGCGGAAGCTCTGTTGGGCGCGCCGATAGCGGAACTCAAAGTTCCGCGGGGCGTAGACCCCTCAAAAGCTCATGACTTCTTCTCCTGCATACTGTGAATGGTCTCCAGCGCTTCTTCTCTCGAAATCACAGGGGCGAGGACGGTTTTTGTGCTGTCGACAGGGGTGTAAAGCGACGTCACCGGATGAGAAAAGAAGCGTCAGGACATAATGGCGCTTTGCGCCTGCTGCCCTCGGGAAAGGTGAGCTCCTGAATATCGCGGACGCGCACACACCGGAACTTTCATGAGACAACAATATCGTCAATCTGGTACGCAGTCCACTCGCTTTCTCTAGTCTAACACAGACAAGGGGTTTTCCGACAATTTTACGAAAATCTCTCTTTTTCAACAAAGCAGAGCAAATAAAAAGCGGAACTATATTACACAATGACGATTTGCTGCCAGCAAAATAGGAGAGCAACGAGGTTCCGTTGTCGCCGTAGCAGAAAATTCCAGAGATCCGCGGCGTGCGCTTCGGCGGAAGAGATCGCGCGCGGCGGGAGAGAACGGAGCAGGCTTTCCGCGGCAGCCGAGCCGACTGACCATAGGAATGGTGGCAGCCTGCTTTAAGAGAAGGGCCTCCGAGTCGGCGAAAGCCAGATGAGGCGTGCCAAGGGGCAGCGCCGATCGGCAGCAAATCTCCGGCCTTTGCCTTCGGCCGAGGCGGCTGCTACAGCCCTCTTCGCGTGCGGCATTTTTCCAGCGAAGGGTCGGACTTCCGTATGCCGAGGAAGATAGTGTCAGCGCGCGCGCCACGCAGGTGTGCGTGTACTGTCTGGTCTTTAGACTGTTCTAGCGCCTCATAGTTCTCCTCGCGGAACTCCCGCATTCGCAATGCGGTCCTGCAAGGTCTTCGAGACATCGGAGGAGGAGGCGCGGTCCCCTCATGAGAGCTGATCCAGGACGCGGCGCTCAATGGGACCGACCATGCAGGCGGGATTTAAATAGGGGCAGAGGCAAAGACCTCCGCAGCGGCGCGCGGCACCTGCGGACCAAATCATCCCGGAACGCCGTTTAAAATGTGAGGCGTATGGCGGTTGCGGAACTGAAATCGCCCTGCGGTATGGGATCGTGGTGGTCGCTGCCCTTTCTCGAGACCGTGGTCAGGCGAATCGGTATGCGTTCGGCACGTGCGGCGCGCGCATACTCAAAGGCGAGATGTTGTTCGGCTTTGAAAGCAGTTCACCGAGGTGCGACGCAGGAGAGGTGTCCGCGCCTGCCTGGAAACAAATCGGCTGCGATGGCGTGCCCAGCCCTGGCTTCCCGCACAGGTGAGGCCGGTTTTAAACCCTCACGCAGACTGTGCTGAAACGCCTCGAGCCCTCATCAATCACATCGAGGAGCATGGAGAGCTCTTCCGCAGAGACATCTTCGGTACCACGCAGCAGATTCGGGAATGCCGAGTCCGCAAACATGCTCACGCCGTGAAATAACGCTGAGTCACGGGCGGAAGCAGAGGCTGAAAGGGGTCGGAATCTCGAAAACGGCGTCCGCACCGGCGCGCGCGCCACCCTCCACACCTTCAGGGGCGAATAGTGCGGGCATGCCGCGCTGCACAGTAGCTGCTCAAGAAGACCACGCAGTAAGGCACCAGTCAGGTGCGCGCGCATTTCGCATTTGATAGAGAATGCCCGTTGTGAGACGCGGATGATATTCAGCAATAATTCAACGACCTGCGCAAGATTTATCGCTACTCTCTCCTGTATTTTGAGACAGCCTTCCGTCTTGTCACTCGTTTGTCGATTGGTCTATAATAACAGGATTGTGAGATATTATAAAGTTGAAGGAAACACACAGATAGAAAAATTCTTGTCATGAACTGCAGGCTCTTCTCTCAAGTATCAGCTGATCGATATGGAGAACGAGAGCGTGCTCGCAAAAGGTCTCTGTGAGAGAATCGGCATCGAGGGATCTCTGCTTGCACACACGCCGGCCGGCGGTGAGAAGTACAAGATTGAGGTCGCTATGCCGACGCATAAGGAGGCGATTGGAGCTTGTCATGAAGGCTCTGGTCGATCCGTCCCACGGCGTCATCAAGAGCACGGATGAGATTTCCGCAATCGGACATCAGTAGTGGTTCACGAGCGGAACTTATTACAGCGCATCAAATCCTGGTCGATGAGGAACGTCAAGAAAGCGATGCGGACTGCTTCGGTTTGGCTCCCCTTCACAATCCGGCAAATCTTATGGGCATCGAGGCCTGCGAGGCGGCTATGCCCGGAACGCCGAACGTCGCCGTGTTTGATACGGCTTTCGGCATGAGCATGCCGGAGAAGGCATATCTCTACGCACTTCCTTATGAGTACTATAGGAAGTACAAGGTTCGCCACTACGGCTTCACGGCACCAGCCACAACTATGTCGCAGGTGAGGTGATTCGCAAGGGCGGTCTGGATCCGAAGAATGCCAAAAGGTCGTCATGATGCCACCTCGCGCAACGCCCTCGGTCTCCGCGTCGATCGGCGGCAGAGTGCGTGGATACCTCCATGGGCATGACTCCGCTCGAGGGCCTCATCACTGGGTACTCGTTCGGGAGATATTGACCCCGCAATCATTCAGTTTATCTGCGAGCACGAGAAGCTCACGGTTGAGGAGATGACGGATGTCCTGAACAAGAAGTCCGGTGTCCTGGAGCTAAGCAACGGCATTTCCTCCGATTTCCGCGACATTGACGATGCGGCAAACGGCGGCAACCACCTCGCGAGGATTGCGCTCGATGCTTACACGCTTCGCGTTGCGAAGTATGTCGGCGCTTACGTCGCTGCGATGAACGGCGTCGATGCGATTGCGTTCACGGCAGGTGTCGGCGAAAACGATAAGTTTATGAGAAAGAATATCTGTGCATACCTCGAGTATCTCGGCGTGGAGATTGACGACGAGAGAAACAATGTGCGCGGCGAAGAGCGTCTGATTTCGACGGACGGCTCAGGTGAAGGTCTACCTCCTTCAGACCAACGAGAACTCGCAATCACAAGAATACGCTCGCACTGACGAAGTAAGTTTTCGGAGCAGAACGCCCGAATCTGTTTCCACAGAGGAAAAGGAAAATCCCATATACATTCGGTACTATGATTCAGAAACTCAAAGGAACCCGAAGACAATTGTGTTTTACGGAGGCACGGACCCGCGCATTCTCGAGGCGGCATCCGCCTGTTGGCAGCAACTACTTAAAGCCGATCCTGGTCAAGCAGCGGAGGCAGTGAGGCTGCTGCGGAGGACGCCGGCTACAACATCCGCGGTGCTGAGATTATCGATCCGGAGAACTTTGACCGCTGACGAGATGGTCGAGATGTTCTGCGGATCAGAAAGTCGAAGGGCGTGACCCCGGAGCAGAGCCAAGAAGGTTCTTTTCCGCGCGAACTACTTCGGCACCATGCTCGATTAAGATGGGCATCGGTGACTGCCTGCTCGGCAGCACTACCTACTCCACCACGAGCACGGTTCGTCCGGCTCTCCAGATTATCAAAGACCAAGCCGGGCAACAAATTGTCTCCTCCTGCTTCATCTGGTTCGTCGATCCGCTCACCGGTAACAACAGGACTGCTCGCAATGGCGGACTGCGCAATCAGCATCGAAGCCGACCGAAGGGCGAGGTTGGTCCGAGATTTGCGGTGAGACCGTGAACTGCGCAAAGATTTTCGGCATCGGGCCGAGGTTGCTTTTCCTCAGCTACTCGACCGTGGGTTCCGGCTCCGGTGAGGATGTCGACAAGATGAGAAAGTGCTTGCGCAAGGCGAGGCTGCGTTCCCGGATGAGAGCAATCGACGGTGAGATGCAGTTTGACGCAGCGGTTTCCCCCGACTGTCGCGCGCACCAAGATGAGAGGACATGCAGGTCGCAGGTTGTGCGAACACCTTGCATTTTTCCGGATATCAATGCGGGTAACATAGGCTACAAGATTGCACAGAGACTCGGCGGCTTCGATGCCTACGGCGATGCTCACGGTCTGAGATGCCGATCAACGACCTTTCCAGAGGCTGCAACGCACTCGAGGGTCTCTCGATGGCAATCGTGACCGCAGCGCACGCATAAGTGTCATAAACAGCGACAGGATAGATGTTGTATATTACACTATTCCCGTTATGCCAGAAATGGATGATTGCGGTTTTCAACCGTTACGCACGAGGTGAGGAGGTGTTTCAGGATGTCGGTTGTCCGAAGACTAAAATCTTCCAAGACCACTGAGGATCGAAGGCAGAGCCAACTGGAAGATGGGCGTGATGAAACCTTGTCCAGGGTGCCCGAAGGTGCGGCAGGCTCATGATGCCGCATCGCGTCTACGGGAACTGCGGGACGTACAATAAGAGAGGAGATCGTGAAAGTCGCTGACTGAGCCTTTCTTCCTGCGAAATAATGCATGTTAACCGCTCGGACGAAAGTCCGAGCAGTTTCTTCTAACGGGGGCAGGGGCTTTGCTTTATCGCCGGCTAGGCAGAGGTGAAAACGTGGTGAGAGTGGCAGTAGACGCGATGGGCGGTGACAACGCGCCGGTGAGGGTGTAAAGAGGTTGCCTGGAGGCGCTGAGAAAGAGTCGAGGTAAAAATTCCGCTCTGCGGAAAAGCCGGAGGCCTGGAGCAAGCGCTTGCAGGACAAGCTACCGGCGGGCGCCTGGAAAAAGGAGTACCGGCATCGGAGTCATTGAGACCGGCGATTCGCCGGGCTGTTTCCGTGCGAGGATGCCTCTCGTGGTCGGCATGCAAACTGATTCGCAGGGAAAGGCGATGCCTGTTTCCGCAGGTAACTCTGGTGCGATATTGGTCGGCGGTCGGGTTCTGGTAGGCCGACTGCTGCACCTTGGGCGCCGCGCCTTTGCGCCTGCTCCCGACCGAGTTGGCAGCGCTACACCGCACGACTCGGGTGCCAATGCGGACGCGAAGGCGGCGCATCTCGTTCAGTTTGCGCAGATGGGCTCGCTATATGGAGAGGCGCTCGGCGTCCGGCTGCCCGCGTGTTACGTTCTGAACGATGGGACTGGAAAGAAGAAAGAGCAATGCGCTGGTCAGGAACTTATCCGCCTCTCAAGGGCGCCAGGACTCGCTTCATCGGCAGCATTGAGGGCGCGTGAGGGTTTGCGCGGTCGAGGCGGATGTCTGCGTTGCGGAGGCCCTTTACCGATATGGTGCTTAAAAGGCCATCGAGAGGGACGGCGTCACATTTCAAGACCATCATCAAGCGCGCGGCCAGTCGAATCTGCGGAGGCGAGATCGGTGCAGCGCTTTTGAAAGCTCGGCCGCAAAAGAGGCCTTGAAGACTTTGATGCCTCCCGCTGACGGCAGCACCCGTACTCGGGCTGCGCGGCCGTGAGTCAAGGTGCTCGGAAACGCAAAGGGCGGCCGAGGTCTGCAATGTCGGTGTTGCGGTGCAGGACAACTTCCATCGCGAACATATTACGAGAGCATTGCGGAGGCAGTGAATGTTGGAGAGAGGTGAAATTCGGCGCATTGTCGCTGGAGGTTCTGGAACTTCCCACGGAAGAACTGGATGACCGCGCGAACTTCACCGAGCTTTATTTTGCGGATTCTCTGGAGCGCTTTCACCGCATTGTGCTTGGGCTTGAGAAGCTTTTTCAGCTTCGGTTTCCGCCCGAAGCGGTCGATAAAAAACCAGATCCGTCGAGTCTGCGGAGCGCGCCGTTCGCGCGCTCCCGCGCCAGGCAGTGAGAGGAGACGCTTTGGATTCGATATCACTGTAGAAAGAGTTGGAGGAGCATCTGAACTGCTCCTTTCCAAAAGAAGCACTGGTTCAGCGCTCAGCATGCTCCTTGCAGATGAGGGCACATGCAGGCATCTCCGGGTCGAACGAGGCCGGGTTCCTCGGCGATGCGGTGCTGGAACTGGTGAGTTCGATTTGCTTTTACCGCAGGACACAGCTCAGCGAGGAGGAACACAAGCTCCGGGCAAGTTTTGTCTGCGAGCCGGCACTCGCCTGTGCGCAGACGATTCCTCTCCCCGTATCTGCTGCTCGGAAGGGTGAGGGAGATGACCGGCCGCAGGGCCCGTCCCAGCATTGTGAGCGATGCGATGAGGCCGTGGTGGGAGCACTCTGTTGGACGGGGACTTCGAGTTGCAAAGGGACTTTTATTGAGCGTTTTATTCTGAACGACATTGAGGAAAACGCTCATGATCGACTAAAGGACCCATATGCGGAAGAAAATCCAGAAGGACGAGGATGCGGTCCTTTCGCTACGAACTCCTCGCGAACAGGGCGGGACGCCGAGCGCTTCACGGTCGCGGCGCTGGGACGGCGTTGTCCATTGCGGAGCGCAGGAAAGCGGCGAAGAAGGAGGCTGACGGCGCGCGGCATACTGCAGCGCTCACCACCATCTGCGGAGATCGGAGGACGCCATGTGCAAAAGTAATTGACGATTACAGGGCTTTGAGTCCTTCACAAATAAAATCCTGTTTTCCGTTTTCAGCATGGCGTAACCGGCATCGTGGGTCGAACGGCTCAGGCAAGTCGAATGTCGGCGATGCGGTGCTGGGTGCTCAGTGAACAGAGTCGCAAAAGAAGTCTTCGCGGCGACAACATGCAAGACGTTATATTTGCGGGAACCGCAAAGCCAGCACGCAGGGTTTCGCCTATGTCGCCGTACCACCCTGGACAATGCGGACGCGCACTTTCTGGATTACGACAGGGTTACCGTTTCAGGCAGCTTTACCGTTCGGGAAGTAGTATCAGCAAGCGAGGGTCCCTGCCGCTTCAAAGGATGTCAATGAGCTCTTCACTTGGACGCCGGCATCGGGCGAAGGCTACTCCATTATGGGAACGGGTCAGGTGGAAAAGACCCTCTCCGGCAGACGGAGGAGGCGTGAAACTCTTCGACGAGGCGGCGGGTATCACCAAAAGTTCACGCAAGCGCAAGTCTGCCGCCGGAGCTTGCGAGCGAACACGATAATTTGGTGCGTGTTTCCGATGATCGAGGCTCTCGAGAACATCTCGAAACACGTCAGGAGACCGTCCGAGACAGCCGAGAAAGCCTACCTCAAGTTGAGAGACGAGGTAAAAGGCCCTCGATTTGAATTGTTCTTGCTACAGGCAGGGCTTCGAGCACGCACGGAAATCAGCGCGCGCAGATTCTCAGCGATGAGGGTGCGCGTGCGGTCGGTGAGGAAGCGCTGAAGCGGCAGTATAGTCGCGGATCGCCTGCTCGAAGAACTGGATGCCTCACTCGCCGCAACGCGGGAAGAACTCGAAGCGCGGCGCAGGAGAGCAACGGTGTGAGCGGTCGCATCGCCGTTTTGGAGGAGCAGACCCGCGCTCGGAACAAACGAAAATCGAAGATTTCCGCGACGGGCGAACGCAACGAGCAGGAGCGCAGCACGCGAAGAAGAACGCCGGAGCCTCCTGGAAAAGCAAGCAGTGTGCGAAGACGGCCGAAGGCCGGCAGTCGCGCGTCAAAAGCAGGTCGAGCGCCTTGCCTCCGAACAGGCCGTGCAGGCCTGAGGAAGAACTGCAGCGCCGCAAGGACACGGTCATTTTCGCTGATCAACGAGCGCGCGGACATGAGTTCGCGGCGCGTTACAGAGCCATGATGCGAGGCCAATATCCGCGCGTCCAAGAGTTGCGCAGCGACTCTGACGGCAAACGCGACGGTCTGGAACTTGCCTACAACGTGCGGAAGCTGGAGACAAGCGAACTCTGTGAAAACGAGACAGCGCGGGACAGGAAGGCGGAACTCGGCAAAGCGCATTGCCGAGAATGAAAAGGCGACCACAACGCTTGCTCGTTACTGCGTGAGACACAGAAAGCCTACCAGGCCAATGCGGCGCGGCCGAGACCGCAGAACTGCGGGCGCTATAGGAGCTTCGGGCAGAGTGCAGCGCGTCATGGGAGTCCGTGACCGCGTGCGCAGCATTACAGCGTGGTCGGATCTCATTTTCGGTCGAGAAAGCGCTACGAGACGGAGCAATGAGACGGCACTCCGGTGCGCGATACAAAAATATCGTCGTAGATAACGAAGAGACGGCGAAACAGCTCATCCAATTCCTGAAAGAGAATCGTTTTGACGGACGCGCACAGTGCCTAGAACCCGCGACCGCTGATGCCGGGCGGTGCTGAAGCCGGGTGTACTCGGCATCGCCTCCGATCTTGTGAAGACGAGGCAGAGTACGTGTCGTGCTGCAAAACCCTGATCGGAAGAGACGTCGTTCGACAACAGTGACCATGCGATTGCCATCTCAAAAGTATCGCCCAGAGTTACCGGCTGGTGACTCGAGGGGGTTCAGTTGACAGGCGGTTCCGCGACAGGCGGCGCGTTTCGAAACAGCTCGATCTCTTAGCCGCCGTCGCGGATGGATGAGCTTAAAGCTCGCGCAGGAAAAACTTTACACCGAGAACGACGAGGGCGGGAGGTTAAAAGAACTGGGACGCCCTTTCCTGCACACTCCGAACGTTTTCCAGACGCTCGGAGAGAAAACACTCACGCTCTCGATTTCGCTGAATACGGCGAGACTCTCCAGAAGAGCTTGCGCGAAAAAGAACGAACGAGATCAGCAGCTCAAGGAGATCGGAAGCGAGAATAAATTACGACCAACCTTGAGTCCCTGGAGATGAATCGCGCGTTTACAAGGGGATTTGGACAGCATCGATTTAGACAGCGCGGAAGAGGCGGAAATCAAGCTGCAGTCAACGCTGGAAGAAAAGCGGGCGCATACGGCCCTGCTCGAGCAGCGGTCAAAGACCGCAATCGAAGCGAGGTCTTGCGGCGGAGCAACGTCATCTCCGAAAATCTCGCCGAGTCGAAGAGCGCGGAATCGACGGTCGAGGCTTCTCGCCGGGCGTGAAAGACTTCGAGCGGTCGGTCGAAGCCTGACGGCAAAAGTATAGGCGAGGCGCAGGCGCTGCGGGCGCTCGAAGAACAGCAGCACGAGGAAGCACTGGCCTCGGCAGGACCGAGAAAAGCCGTCGTAACGGCGAGCCGAAACAGCGTTTTGACGCGACGAAATCACGGCGCGGAGACCGAACTGGAAAAGATCTGTTTCGCGTGAACGCGCTGCGGGACAAGGAGACAGAGCAGAGGCGCAGTGCGCGTACATCCCTAAGTGAGTATAATCTCACCGGGAGGCTGAAGGCAGTACCGATCCTTCGAAACTCGGCGATATGCCAGGCAAAAGCGCCGCAACCTGCGCGAAAAGAAGAGCCATACGTGCCTCATCATCAATGTCAACACCGATGAGGATTACAGGAGGTCTCCGAGCGTCACAGCTTCCTGAGCACGCAGTGCGAGGATCCTGAGACAGACTGAGGATGCTAAAACAGGTTATCGAAGAACTGGATCTCGGTATGCGGAAGCGCTTTTCAGAGGATTTCAGACATACAGAAGGCGCTTTCAATCAGGTATTCCGCGAGCCTTCGGCGGCGGAAAAGGCGAACTTCGACTGGAAGGTCGATTTACTGGAGGCCGGCATTGCGATTATCGCAGAGCCCCCGGGCGAAAGCTGGAACATGATGCGAGCTCTCGGGCGGCGGAAAGGCGCTTCACGGCGATTAGCTGCTCTTTGCGATTCAGACCACAAAGCCTTCGCCCTTTGCGCTGCTCGACGAGATCGAGCGGCGCTCGATGACTCAACGTGGATCGTTTTGCGAGTACCTAAAAAGCTCGCAAAGAATACGCAGTTTATCGTTATCACCACCGGCGCGGCACCATGGTCGCGGCGGATCAGCTCGGCATCGACATCTGGGGAAGAGGGCGTATCCGCTCTGGTCCGCGAGTCGGTGAGAGGGATCAGCTGGATAAGTGGGAGGAGGCATGGCAGAGGAAAAGAAGGGTTTTTCCAGTCGCCTGGTTGCGGGAGCTTGAAAAAGACCAGAGGCCGTGGTCTACGGCCTCGACGACCTGTTCAACGGCCCGGGCGAGGTGGATGATGGAGTTCTGGCGACGACGAAATCTTAATCACCGGCGATGGTGGGTGTGCGCAGCGAGGAAGTGGAGGAGCTCGTGAGGCGGTCGAAGCGCAGCACGTGCGAGGCGCACGGTGCCTGCGATCTCTGATTGACAGTATCAAGTCGAATGGATCTCGGCGAACGCATGACTTTGAAAACAGCCGGTTCTGCGTGATCGGCGTGAACGGCGTCAGGCAAGACGACGACCGCGAGGAAAAATAGCGCGGCAAGGCAAAACGGAAAACGTGTTCTGCTCGCCAGCTGATACCTTCCGCGCGGCGACCATCAGGCAGCTCGGCGTCGCAGCGGGCGAAATCGAGATAGTCAAATCTTCGGCGGGAGCGGATCCGGCTGCGGTTGTGTTTGATGCCTGCCAGGCGGCGCGGGCACGCCGTACAGATCTTCTGATTTGTGATACGGCGGGGCGCACACAACAAGAAAAATCGCTCGATCGAGAAGATGATGTGCCGCGAGACCCTCCCGGTTGGCGGACCGGCGCGTCGTAGACAGGCCAAGGGACGGCGACATCTGCGGGTTCCGGTGTCGCGCTGACAAAGCTCGACGGATCGGCCAAGGGCGGTGTTGCAGTGCCGATTCGAGGCGGAATTGAAAGTTGCCGGTCAAGTTCATCAGTCGGCGATGAACGACCTCAGGAGTTTGACGCGGCTGATATGTCGAGAGCTGTTTGCGCAGGACCGGACAGTGAAAGTAGGAGGCAGTCATCATGGAACCAATGACTGGAGGCATTTGAAGAGGGCGAGCAGTGCGTGCGCGAGGTGACCGGAGACAGACGATCTACTCGGTTCTCTTTCACGTCAGGCGGAAGTCAAAGTCTGCCAAAGCCGGGGAATATACGGCAAACCGGCGCATATGCAAGGTGCCGGCGCTTGATATAAGATTGCGACCATGGACGAGGCGCGGAAAGCGACTCATCACGCATCACGCGAGGTAACTACATGCAGGGAGTTGCCTTTTGCGGCGAAGCTCGCCGGCATCAAGGCAACCGTCTGCGTACCGAAGGTAACACCGCTCGCGCATGATTAACCGCACTAAGGCGCTCGGCGCAGAGGTGGTGCTATACGGCGATGTGTTCGACGATGCGCTGCAGCGCACTATGAGATGCGGCGAAACCGGTGCGACCATCGTGCATCCGTTCGACGATTTGACGGTTGCAACCGGACGGGGAGCACGCCGCTAGTTCAAATCGTGAAGGGCTCCCGACCGTTGATTACATTTTGGTGCCGGTGGTGGCGGTGGTCTTGCGAGCGGTGTTTCCGACCCTCATGACTCCTGAACGAACATCCATGTGCGATCGGTGTCGAGCCAGGAAAATGCGGCCTGCATGAAGAGGCTTCGCTCAGGGCGGGAGGTTGTGCGCTGTACCGGCATAACACCATTACGGACGGCACGGCGGTGAAGCGTCGCGACGGCACCTATATTCAGAAGAATGTGGACAGCATCATCACGATTCAGAGACAATGAGCTCATTGTCTCCTTCCTGGATATGGTTGAGAATCACAAGATGATCGTCGAAAATTCCGGCCTTCTGACGGTCGGCAGCTCAAACACCTCGACATCAAAAGCAAAGATTGTGAGCATGCTCTCGGGCGGAAAGCCTGGATGTGATTACCATGGCTTCGCTGATTCCAGCGGCCTCATCCAGAGGACCGCATCTTCGCGGTCTCGGTTCTCTCCCCGATCGCCCGGGTCGGCTGGCGCGGGTCGCGCACGAGTTCTTGCCGCGGCAACGTCATCAGCTCGAAACTGAAATCGGTTTGTCGCTATCAACCCTGTGCGTCGGCGGAACTCCGCACATTTAGATGGAGTTCGGAACCGAACACAAGGAAAAATTTGCGGGCGCTTGAAGCAGGAGGGCTATCGCCCGAAACTTGTGCGTTCAAGGGGACCTACAGTGAATGAATCTGCGAAAACCAATACGTTTGCGCCCGAAAATGGTCGGGTTACGCGTTGTCCAGGCCTTACAATCGGCCTGGTCGGCATGTTGTTCCGGAAGGGCGTTGACTTCGGAATCGAAATTGAAACAGCACCCGCAAATTCATTCTCTTGTCGCCCTCTCGGCGCATCGCTCGTTGCCCTGCAGGAAACTGACGAGGAGAAAACAGCGGAACCAACCCTACCGTCATCGACTCCGTTACCGAGGAAAAGCACATCCGGTGCAGACCGCACCGCTCATTTTCTTCTCGACCGTGCTCGCATCCGGTCCGGGTGCCTCGATGGGCAGAGAGCGCAGCACTCGATGGGCGGCAGCCTCGGCGAAGCACTCTGAGCTCTCGTACTGGATGGGAAAGACAGCGCATCGCAATCATGTGCGTGATGTCGGCATTTTTTCCGCCATCTTCGAGACGCCGCTTGCGGCAGCCGTTTCCATGGAGATGATTTCGGTCGGCGTCATAGTTATGCCGCGTTGATTCCCTGCCTCTTTGCCTCGCCATCGCTTCGCATGTCTCTCTGCACTTCGGTGTGGCGGGAGAGTGTTCCCGATTACCGGAGGTACCGGGTTTTTCATCTGCCAGGGGCCGTCACTGTGATTCTCTTTTCCATGCTCTGTGCGCTCCTCGCAATCGGGGTTCAGTATTATCCTGTATCGCGGACACCACTATACCGCAAGAGCCTGTCCAAATCCTGAGCTCAGGGGCGTTGATCGACACAGTTTGCGTTAATTGCGCTCACAGCTGTAAATCAGAGATTTTTACCGGCGCGCTGGATTTTTAGCCGGCGGCAGCTTCGGCCTCGTGAAAGAAAGGCCTTTCCGCGGCGGGCGAGCCTGGTACAGCTTTCTCTTAAGATTCTCTTCACCTGTCTCTGTATCTTTGGGCTTTAGGGGAGGGAGAGTGTGCCGACTCTCACCATAGGGCACCTGCTTCAGTGCAGCCTTTGCGCAGCTCTTTTCATCTGCCCGTGCAGCTCTACGCAGGATAGGCATCGAGCGTCAGCATGACCAACGAGTCCCTTCAGTTCCATGCTTCTCTGCGCTGAGGCTCTTCGGCTTTGAAGGAATACCATCTGTGCCGTGCGGTCGCGGTCAGCACGCTCTCCGGTTACTACGGGCTCTGCACGGGCGAAAGTTCCATGTTCAAGACCGAGCGCTCTTTATCAACCGCAGGGAGCAAAGCTCAGGAGCATCCCGGCGACGCCGCGGAAAGAGAAACTACCGGAAAGTGTCAGGTAAAATACTGACAGCACTCTCAGTTCTTTCCTCACTGGACCCATGGGTAATGAGGGTCCGAGAAGTTCGCAGTGAGACCTTCTCTTTTGATTTCTACGCGGGCTCCTCAGGACCAGCCAACAGCATATTTTGAAGCGGTCGCGTTCCTCGACTGTTCTCTCAGTGGAAGTTGCGCGGGAGGCGGGCATCAGCCGCCAGGGCATTTCGGACCTCGTGCGGCGCACCGAGAGCAACTCGCCTGCTGAGAAAGCTCCATGGCGGAGAAATTTCGAGCGGAACAGCGGATTGCGCGGGAAAAGCTTCTTCGCTCTCAAGGGCGGAGAACAGGTGAAACTGCTCCGGAGTTCAAACTCGCAAACGGGCTCATGCAGCTCACAGCGCGCGCTGAGCGGAGGGATGAAATGGCGTTTGAGGTCTGACGAAAAATTACAGCGCGTCTTTCGTGATCTGCGCGGCGGAAACTCAGCGAAGACGATGACAAGGCGGCGCTCAAAGAAGTTCGCATGGCGCTTCTCGGGAGCCGTGCTAACTGCAAGGTGGTCAAGCAGTTTGCAAGAGCAGTCGAGAGGCGGTCAGGTCGAATGCTGGAATCCTGACCAGCCAGCAGGTTGTCAAAAATCGTCAACGAAAAGAGCTCATTAAGCTCATGGGCTCCGAGACCACGCAGGTTAAACTCTCTGGGACAGGGATATCACACGTCATTTTGATGGCAGGTCTCCAGGGTGCCGAGTAAAGACGACAACGGCTGCCAAAGCTTGCGGGAAAACTCAAGGCGAGGGCTGGACCGCTCCTTGCGGCCTGCGACGTGTCGCCACGCGGCAATCGAACAGTTGCGCGTGAACGGCGAAGGTGGGCAGTCGGTCTGATGAGACAATACCGACCCCGTGAACATCGCCCGCGCGGCCTTTGAAGGCGCGTCAGGGACCCTGGCAGACATCCTGATTGTCGATACCGCGGGTCGTCTGCGAGATCGACGAGCGATGATGGAGGCTGCGTCGCATCGGAGACTTCGTGCCGATTGGACGCTGCTCACGGTCGGTCGATAATGAGCCAGGTCAGGCCATCAATGTCGAAAGACTTCGAGGAGAAAATAGGGGTCGACGGCGTGATTGTTACCAAACTCGACAGCGATACGCGCGCGGAGTGCGGCTCTCTCGATTAAGGCAGTCACCGGAAAAGCCCTACTCTGCGTCGGCATGCGTGAGAAAACTCTCGGATCTCGGCAGTTCTATCGGACCATAGCATCGCGCATCCTCGGCATGGGTGATGTTCTCTCGCTGATCGAAAAGGCACGAAAGCGGAGTTGATGAGCCGGGGCACGCCGCATGGGCGACTCAAGAGGCGGGGTTTGACTAATGGCTTCCTGGACCAGATGAAGCGGGTCAAGAAAGCTCGGCGGCGTGCGGGTATTAGTGGCGATGGTGAGCCGCCGGTGCGCGCATGCCGGAAATCGACGAGACGCTATAGGGGCGTGTCGAGGCGATAGTACTCTCCATGTCCAGGGAGGAGGCAAATCGCTTCGCTCTTGGATCCTTCGCGGAAAAATCGCATTGCGAAAGGGCGCCCGGTGGACATCACCGGGGTGAACCGCATGGTCAAACAGTTTGAACAGATGCGGAAGATGATGGACAGCTTCCGGGTATGATGAAGAAGCAAGAACCATGGCGGTCGCGGTGGGCTCAACGGGCTTTTCAGTAAGGCTCAGTTTTTAAGTTCAGTATCACCAGCAAATTTTGCGATGTACACCTGCCCTAAAATCGGCTGATTTAGGAGAAACAACAATGGCAGTTAAGATGAGACTTCGCAGAATGGGACAGAAGAAGGCACCGTTTTACCGCATTATCGCATCGCCGGATGAAGAAGCGCGTGATGGACGCTTCATCGCTGAGATCGCCTCTGATCCGACCGAGGCCAGGCCTGATCAAGGTTTGATGAGGAGAGGCAAAGAAGTGGCGGAAGAACGGCGTGCAGCCGACGCGCGTCCTTCAAGCTCCTGATATCTCGGCATCACGGATCAAAGCGGTCGAAAGAGTTGGTGAAGTCATCGCAAGAGGCGCTGGTCGACTGCCGGAAGAAGTCCGTGTTTCCGAAGGGAGAGAGAGATGCGGAATCTGTGCTGGCACTCTCGAGTTGCGGAAGCCGACATGGGACAGGTGATTGGCAAGGGAGGCGTATCGCAAAGTCGATTCGCGCCGTCCTGAGAGCGGCTTCCGCTCGCCAGATCACGCACATCATTTTGGACATTGACTCGGGTATAAAAGTGAGGAACGCGCGTGACAGACAAGTTTAGAATCAGCGTCATCAGCTCTGTGACGGCATACGCGCCGAACGTGAGGTCTATGTGACCTCTGATGAGCCCGAACGCTTTCGCAAGCTGAAATATGTGCATGCGCAAAGTCCGGAGAGCGCGCGCTCAGGCGGTGCGCCCTGCCGGAAAGAAGACGAACCGGGCGGTTCGGTTGGAACTCAAAGCTCGGTCCGTTTTTAAGCGCATAACAATCCTGTAAATTTGAAGCATTGACACTGGAGGAAATCAGAAAGTACATCGGCGCGGACTCACGGTTCCGCGGGAAGAGAATCAGAACTGGAGAGGGCGAATTTCTGTCGCGGATCCGATCGACTCCCGTTATCACCGACGAGGGCGAGACTCTGGGGACCGTGAAAGCGATATGTGCCGACCGGCGCAAACGAAGTTGTCGCGGTCGCGCGCGCTGGCTCCGAACTCACTGCTCCCTCATCAAGAGACTGCATTCTGGAAGTGAATCGAAGGGCTTCTTAAAGGTGCATCTCATGGAGGAAGCTCATCTGATGCGTTTTACGATTTTGACGCTCTTTCCGGAGATGATTGAGCAGAGAGACTCTCGGTCAGCATACTCAGCAGAGCCCGAGGAGAAAAGCTATATCGGCTTTGATGTGCGAAAAATATCGAGTTATACGAGCGGGCAGCACGGGCATGTCGACGACGCGCCTACGGCGGCGGTGCAGGCATGCTCATGCAGAGCGGATCCGATACTCACGTTGCTATCGCGCGGTTACGGAAAGAGCGGGGACGGGGCGCCGCGTGTTGTCTATGTGACGCCGCAGCAAGCAGTTCAGCAGGCGGACGCGAAGATGTCGCTGAGGAAGAGGTTGTTGATACTCTGCGGAGCTTTCACGAGGGGTGTTGACGAGCGCGCTTCCAGCTGCTCTCGCGGAACCCTGCTCGATCGGCGACTATGTGCTGACCGGGTGAACTTCCGCCGTTGTAATGGTGGATGCCATCAACGCATGGCGCCCGGTGCGCTCGAACCAAGAGGCGGGAGATTAGGTCTTCGAGGCAGCCTTCTCGAATATCCGCAGTACGCGCCCCGAGGTCTATGAGGAACGCGTGTGCCGTCCATGCTCTATCAGGGGGATCGCAAGAAGGTCGCGCAGTGGAGAAGAGGCGGCTCTTCTTCCGCACCCAGGGAGCACCAGACCGGATCTCTTTTCGAGGTCGAGCTCACAAAGGCGGATCACTCAGTTCCTGAGCGAACAGGAAGCAAAAGAAAGCCGAGAAAAAGTGAAGGCTAGCACCTTGTGCTTTTATAGTCAGCGTGCTAGAATGAGTAAAGCTGTTTATGAAGAGATGTTCCGCTGGGGCCAAAGGTTTGCGCTTAGAACGTCAGAATATTTGCAGGAGGAAAGAAAATGAGAGCAGAACCCGTTTTAGAAGATTGAAGCAGGCGAGTTCGCGTTCCTAGCGAGTTCAACGTCGGCGATACAAATCGCGTTCACAACAAAGATCAAGAGGAAACCGCGAGGGGTCCAGATGTTTTGAGGGCGTTGTGATGAAGATTTCAGACAGCGGCCTGAAAGGCGCCACGGTCCGCAAGATTTCAACAGCATCGGCGTTGAAAGACTTGAGCGTTCAGCTCATCTCGTTTCGTCGACAAGGTCGATGTGGTCCCGCCGCGAGCTAGGTCAGAGCAAACTCAACTATCGAAAAGCTCTCCGGCAAGGCTGCAAGGTCAAGGGAGATCATCTAAACATCATATCGAATACAAGGAGAACTGCATCTTTCATATGAAAATGATGGTTCTTCTTTTTATCATATGAATCAGGACTCATTTAGTTTCATGGAATCATAAGTAAAACCTAGTTTCTTATACTATACTAATAATCTGTTATATCGACTGTGATCATTGAAAATATCCGGGGCTCAGGTCCGTTTTGAATAGAACGGAGATACAATACTGCGCTGCGTATGAAACCGGGAAGATAGTTGTTACGCCCGGATATGCCGTTTGATTGTTGGATTGTAACGGTCATCGCCTTTGCATGGTTTATCGTTTATTCCTTCGGAACGAGTGGTGAACAGCGGTCAGAGCATGCGCCCTACCATGGAGGACGGGGGATCACCTGCTATTGGATCGCTTCGGTTTTAAGCTATTCGGTCTAGCGCTTTGATATTGTGCTCTTTTAAGACGCGGCGGTCAGACCAATAGAAGCGCATCGTGGCCCTGCCAGCAGGCGCGTCGAGATTCAGGACGGCAAGCTTCATGTGAACAGCAGGCTCCTACGAGCCCTTCTTGACCTACAGTTCAGAAATAACAAGTCGGGCGGGTCGGCGGGCATTTCGCTCGGACGGGATGAATATTTGCTGTTGGTGACAATCTGGAGTCAGGGGAAGATTCCCGCTCAGGTATCAACAATGTCGCGGAAAATGATACGCGGGCAGGTGTGGTTCCGGTCAGCCCTTCGGTTCCCTGGGACGCATACGCTTTGAGAATCCAGAAACGAAATAGATATGCTGGTGGTATCCGGGACTATATGACCAAAAGCGCGCCGAGATGGAAGCAGATGTGCGCATTGTCGACATGGTAATCGAACCTGGACGCGCAGGCGCCGATGGCGAGCGGCAATCCGGAAATACGGAGATTGGGACAGGGGCAAAGAGCGTGTGATCGTCCTGGAATCAAATCCGACCTCGCGGATGCCGCGACCACGGCAGCCTGGATTCGCAGCTTTTCAAGCGGGCGCGCACTCATCGCAATGGATGCGCGCGCGCTGCGCGAGCCGTAAGCTCTTGACTGCGCGCCATTGAGGCGGCAGCCGCCGCAAAACGAGGCGCGACAGACAAGCGCAGCATTTTTAAAACCGACCGGTGCGGGCCATGGTTGCGGGCATCCAGAATGTGGGTAAAGTCAGCTACTGATCAATATGCTCCGGCAGAAGTTCCGCGAAACCGAAATAAGCCCGGCGTGAGCGCGCGGCAATCAGTGGACTACGGTTTCAGCAGTCCATCGAACTGCTCGACACACGCGCATACTTTCGGCCGAAATTTGAGATCCCGCCATCGGAGAAGATTGCTTTCCCGGCTCTATCAACGGATGATTGCAGATAAAACCGAGCTCGCCATTACCGCCCTTGCCTTCGCGGAAAGCAGGGTAAACTGGAAAGGACAAGGGCGCTATCCAACTCACGGGGACACGAGACAGCGGAAATGCTCACGGAGGTGCGCGACTTCGCGGCGCTGTCTGATGGCGGGCGGCGAGCCCGATACGGAAAAGAGCTGCGGGAATCGTCATGTGAATTCCGAAGCGGCGCTCTGGGACGCATTCGCTGGAAGCGCCCGGGAAGGCCGCGTGGCACTGAGAGACGCTGGAAGGGTGAGAAGCTGGAGCCAGAGCGTGTGAGGCTGGAGCGCTCAGCGCTTTTGGGCGCAGAGTATGCGGCGAAGATACAGCAATCTGCGGCATCGATGAAACGGAAGGACCGCTCGCCGACCTGTGGTTGCGGCGGCGGTGATGGCCCGCCGCTCGACGCAAATCCCTATTTTTGAACGATTTCAGAAGAAACTCTCTGGAGAGCAGGCGCGAAGCACTCTGACGAGATCTGTGCAAGACGCTTGAGCAGCATCAGCACGCAGTATCGCCAGCGCGCATCGATGAAGATTAACATTTTTGCGAGCAACGTATGAAGCGATGCGGAGAGCGTGCAAAAGCAACCCCGCGCCGGATCTCTGCCTGAATGATGCGGTTAGATACCGGGGATCGCAGTTCCAAGTTCCGATTGAGAGGACGCGAAAGTCTCGTCGTGCGGCACCTCGGTGCTGCAAGGTGACAGAGACCGCTTTATCACGGGCTACGATGCTCTATCCGGAGATGCAGCCGCGAAAACAAAAGGTTCTGGAACGCCCGCGCATATTGCGGCGCTCCAAAGGCGCACGGCGCGACACCGCTCCACCGGCATGGTTTTATTCAGATTTGAACTCGGCGGCAGTGAGGCATGAGGAGACAAAAAGTACGCGCGACATCGGTGCGCGGTATGAAGAAAGCGCGGCATATCTCAGTTCCGCGGGCGTAGAGATTCTCGCCAGGAATTTTTATTACCGCGGCGGTGAGATTGATTTGATCGGCGACGGACACTGCTATACTCGAGGGTGAAGTATCGCCGAAGCGGAAAGACAGGCTCCCGTTCTCGAGCAATCGGCGGCGCTGAAACGGCGGCGGAATACTAACGCGGCGCGGCAATATCTCTACCGGCGAAGATGCGAAAATACGCCGGGTGCGCTTCGATCGTCCCGGCATCTCGGCGAAGATTGATTTGGCAGGATGCATTTCAGGAGACAAGAATATAGTTCTGATGGACGCCCGGCGCTTTGGGGTGTACATTGAAAGTAAGAGAAAGGATGTGTCGCATGGCGGACTATGCTTCCCCCTCACGGTTTGAGCCGGGCATCAGATGGAGGTAGCCGAGCGGGAGAACTCAGCTATCTTTTATTTTCCTGCGCTTCGAGCCTGCAAACTTCGACGGTTTTCGACACGGCGAGGGCGGCGTCAGTGAGGCTATCTCGGAACCATGAGTTTTTCGTTTGACCGCGGCGCGACCCGGAGCATGTGAAGAAATTATCGCCGCATGGCCGCGATGGCGTGACGCGACTATGACTGTTGCCAAAACAGACGCGCACACAAGCAACGTCAAAGAGTTACCATGGCCGAGCGCGGCGCGGGTGTTCGTTTTCGCGCCCCTAGACAATGTCGACGAGATCATGACCAATCGCCGGGCATCACGGTTGCCACCCGCGGACTGTCTGCCGGTTTACCTCTACGATCCCCCATCAGGCGATTGCGCTGCTGCACGCCGGGTTGGCGCGGTACGGTCGACAACTTACCCTATCGCCAGGCGAAAAAGATGCAGAAAGGCCTACGGAACCCGAGCTTCGGATGTGATTGCGGGCATTGACGGCATTTTCTGCGGCCTGCTACGAGACAAAGCGGGCGGGTGCCGAATCCTGTTGCCGAGACCCTACCGATCGGATATGGAACGTATCTTTACGGAGCCGCATCTCGGCGAGGATATGCAAAGGCATTAACAGCGATCTTGCGCTCGCAAAATCATCTGTTGCTGCAAACACGGGTGTATGAGAAATTTCCGACGGCGGTATCTGTGACCTATCGAAATGCGAAGCGTCTGTTTTCACCGCGCCCAGGGGCAGCGCGGTTTGAATGCGGCTACTGGGGCTGCCGGAAGGCGGTGCTCGATGAAGAAGGCTTGCAAAGGCAGCTTGCGTTTGCGCTGGAACTCCGACAAGGAGAAATCCGTCTTCCGTCAGACCCACCTCACAAATCACGGGCGGTGCAGGAACGATGCCAGGCACGCCTGGCACATGGCCATGATGGCGCTGCTTCGTGGAATCGCGGAATGAACCCGTCGACATTGCGCGGGTCATGCTGATGTGTCTCTTACGATGTGGTTGAGATCGATGCGGCGCACTATGCCTATGATGAAGCTGCCAAGGAGACCAGGGAGGCGCAGGAGGCCCGCTGCCGCAGGCCCTGTTCGACTTTGCCGCCGGATCAGGCGGAAGGTTCGGTCCCTCTTTGAGAGTTCGGCAGGTGAGAGCGCGGATGCACGCTTTGCGCGCCATGGATAACCTCCAGCCTCTTCTTTTTAAACGACGGCAACGACGGCGGAGACTGGAAAAGAGCATGCGGTGACAGAGGAGCAGGTCTGCGGGCGGCAGCGCCACGCAGGAACTCGCTCGAGCGAACTCTTTCAGACTGCGGATAATCTTAAGCGCCACGTGGCTGCCGAGCCTTATCAGCATGGGCGACGCGCGGGCGCTTGAGCAAGGCTAAGGATGACAGGGCACAAAACGGAGCGCGGCAGCCACTGCCGCGCTGCTGCGTTTCACAGAACCTCAATCACGGAACCAGTACTGGTGGTCACCGCTCGTTCTGAGGTTTTCAAGGAAGTCCTGAGATCTTTTGGGTGAAAGGGCTTGTCGCTCCGGTGCGGAATCGCACGACGATGCCATCGATCCGATAAGCGAGATAGGGACTCATGTCACGCACTCAGATACCAGGGCTCGTCGAGGAGTTCGGTCTCCGGTAGTTTTAGAGATGCTCGTTGCGAGACGCAATCGATGATCGCCGGCATCGTACTCGCTGTGGGCTGCACTACCGTTTGTGAAGAGACCGAAGGTCGCACCAGACAATATACGCGTCTGCAGCCGCGGATGACTGGGTTCTTTGCGGTGTCGAGCATGCTCTCGCCGGAGAAATCATATCGTCGATAATCGCACATCTTTCGCTTTCCACACTCGCGCCGAGGATTTCATGTGCGCAATCGGGTTTCTGCACAAATCGACGATCTTCAGAGATAGTCGCGGCAGCATGCATTTCACTGCGCGATGATCACGACGCCGGGATGTTCCGAGATGTAGATGGCACGATCCGGCCGCGTCGATCGCGGGCTGATAATCGCATGGGTTTTTCATGTCGGCCTTCAGATCCGGAGATGTTTAGGCGAGGTCTTAATGAACTGATGGGTCGGCATAAAGTTGTCGAAAGCCGGGAGAGCCGTCGCGTTTTGCGCGCGCGGATCGTATTGAGCGTCGAGGTGATGAAAGTTCTGTCACCACGCCATATTTTGCCGACGCTCGGTCGGCGTATGGCGCAGTCAAGGACTCGCGCGGTGCTTCGTGTTGACGGCCTCGCCAGAGGAAAGAGCGTGATGACGTTGACGCGGTGTGCCGCAGCGCCGCCGGCCCGACCATGACCACGCTGCAAGTCGCGCAAGGTGGTCGTCCGAGGCCCCGCCAGTCGTCCTCGTCGCATTTCTATGCGTCAGAGAATTGGTGACCTCGACCACGACAAAGAGGTCGGGCCGCGGACAGAGACTCGTTGATGGCACCCGCCTCGCCGGTGTGCCGAAGCGCGCGGGCGGCTGATGGAGAGAGGAGATGAGAGATCGGCGTCACCGCACGCGGTAGCGGAGGGCGACGGCGCTCCTCGGTCTCTTCCTCGCCGGACGCGCGTTTCTGCGTACAGAGATAGGCGTTGCTGCTCCACGGATCGACGAGCTCTGAGCGCACGCGATTTTCAGCGGCGACTGTTGGAGACGTCATTTTGCGGGTGGACCTGATTGGGCATCTTTCGTCGATTCTCCTTCTAAAAAGCGGCGTGGTCTGTCTGAGACGCTGGCGCTCTCTCTAACACTCATAGCATGCTGGGTCTTTGCGGAGTCGCGTTGCGCAGCAAGGGCTAGTCATGTAAATACGATAAGCAAAGGAGTCTAGGATTGTGGCGGGAGAAATTTGGGGTCATGTCATCGCCGCCAAATGCTGGAGCCTGGGAGCGCCGCTGTGGGTGGGCGATGGCGGCGGGAGACCGCCTGTTTGGAAAGTGAACGGAGAAAGCGGATTGCGGATGTCTTCTGACACCGCTTCTCCGTCGAGCCTAGGAAGTTATCACCCTGCTCAGTCCGTGGAGCAGGACGGAGGGTGGGCATCCGAGATCGAAAACGGCGGCGAGGATCCGTCTGGTCCTGAATAACGGCGGTCATTGACGAGCGAATATCGCTCGATGCTCAGACAGCTGCATGTTGCTTCATCGATCAGAACACCCGGGAGGGATGCGGGACGCACTCTATGCAAAAGACGATGACTCGCGTCTCAGTTTCCTCGAGGAAGATGATGACGTAACTCCGCAATACCTGAAGGACGCGGATATGAGCACATCGCAAAAGCCTCGACTGGAGCCCATCAATATCTACCGCCCATGATCCACATCGCTTCGACGTGCGCACCTTAAAATCGCTTTGCCGGTGAAAAGATGCGCCTCACCTCGATAAGGCCTCTATGACGCAGGCACATACAGATGAACGGACAGATAGTGCTCCTGCAAAGAGGCTATAACGACGGGGATCGAATTAACGTGCGCCATCTCACGGATTTACTCGCTATACGCACTCTCATCCAGTCGGTTTCGGTGGTTCCGGTCGGTCACCCTGAGAATTACCGTGACTAAAGCTGGAGAAACTTGAGCTCCTCGGACGAGTTTACTGTGCCAAGCATCGATCTTCTCGAAAGACGCAGCGCCGCGCCATGGAAAAAGTGCAGCATCCGCTTTGTGCGGGCCTCGGACGGAGTTTTATCTGTCGCCAGAGGCGTCCGCTCCCGGAAGCACCCATCGCTTCGACGGTTACCCACGCTTGAGAACAGGTCGTCATCGCAGACTCTCTTGCACGAGGGAAATCAGCGGGCTGAGAGGCGATAGATCCGTCTGCCGATGCGGGAGGCCGTGAGTGCCTCGGCGGGTTACTGCGCAGCGCCATCAGCTTCAGCAGGGCTCAAGCGCATCAGGGAAAAACTCCCGCAAAAATATCGTGTTCTATCGCTGAGGAATCACTTTTCGGTGAAAATCACGGTGACAAGGCGCTTCACTGACCGGGCGTGGCGGCTGGACGCCTGGGAAAAGCCGCCAGGCACTACCACACCCGCAGTGCACCGTGTTCCGGCGGAAGTGCTGCTCGACGATATGACGCGATCAGATTCGAGCGAGACTCGGCGTCTACGTGATCATCGGCATGGGCGGGAATGATTGGTGGACGATCAATAGGCGGGGCTATCGCTACGCGGGCGGCGGCAGCACCCTTGAACTACGGCGAAGAACACAGGCTGAACGCCTTGCGCCTATGAAAACCGATAACCAATCATAATCGATCGGTTGATGGTAAAATCTCAACTTCTAAGTGGAATATGGAGGCCGGGCTCAAATCTGTCAAAGACATTCCCGGTGTCACCGGACGGGGTTACGCGGACGCTGCAGCTGGCTCAATCGTGACCCGACTTCCGCTGATTGACACCGGCGGTGGGCGGAGTCGAGAGATCGCTCCTCGTCTCCATGCGCGGCGAGCTGATTGCATAGACCGGCGGATGTGATCGTGCGGCGGATGTGAGAATAGTTATGGATGCGGACGATGACCGGGTCGCAGCGGACATGCTGCGCCGCGCAAGAAGCGGTGGTGCTCGCGGATATGAAGGTGGATAGCGCAAAGTTTGAACGATATTTACGAGTTCTATAACCTCATACCTGCGGTCAGTTTCCGAACCGGCGGCGAGCCGCCTCGGCATCAACGCGATCTCCTGGAAGCCGTTGAAACACCGCTTCCGCCGGTCGGCGGGAGGATGGGCGCCGAGGTGGCGTGATCGAAAAAACCAGATGTGGTAGGGTTTCATCGCCGCCTGCTCGGCAAAACCGCGTGATTGTCTCGGACGGGAATAACGCGCGACGCAATCGATACGGTCGGTGGTGCACGATGGACGAGATATGTCTTCATTGACACGGCGGGCATACGGCGAAGAGATCAAGATTCTGCGGATCGACTATCGCCGCTCGTGACTGCGGTCGGTGCCGTGTCGGTATCTGGTCATCGGTCGAGCGAGGGCGTAGCCGGGCAGGGATGCAAGGTGCAGATGTGGCCGCCGAGAGAGACAAAGGGCACGTCTCGCGGGTCGTGAACAAATGGGATCTTGTCAGGAGACGGGAAGAGTTACCGAAAAGATTCAGGGTACTACGGCTACGAACTATGCGGGTTCCTCTTTGTCGCGGCTGCGACGGGCCAGCGTATGAACAGCTCACTGAGCTCATTGACGCAATACGTTCCTCCCAGACGCTGCGTATCCGCACCGTGTGAACGAGATTATTACTGAGGCGAAGCGGTTTCAGCAGCGCAAATCCGACAAAAGAGCTGGACTTCGAATTTCTGCCGTCTCGGAGTTGCGGTGAAGCCGCCGACCTTCGTGTTCTTCAGCGAACAGCAAGAACTTATGCGTTGCAGCCATCAGCGCTATCTTGAAAACGTGTCGAGAAGCTTTCGGCTTCCGCAGACCATGCTGCGCTTCTTTGTCAGGAGCGGCGGGAAAAGGATGAGGAGTGATGTTCGGGCATCTCTAACCATAATCGAACATCTGTTCCGGTAGTTTTCAGAGCGGTTATTTTGTACTGCTCGGCAAGGCGAAGGGCGCCGATATTTCCGGGAATTACGGAAGCCATTCGACCGGGCGGCTCGTCGCCGCGTCATGGGGTTTCCGGCGCAGGTGTCCTGGTCTTGTTCGATAAACGGTATGTTGCAACCGTAGCGCGTCCGCTTCTTTACCGGAAAACCGGGCTCACGCCTCCCGGACGGCGGCGAGCAGCGCCGCTAACTCGGACCTGACTATCCGCTATAAGCACAAAGGCGGCAAGGGTTACTGACTGCGGTCGGCGTGCTGCTTACTCGACTGGCGCATGCTTGCTGCCGTGAGGTATCTTCTGCTGTTATGACCTGCTTCTTACCACCTGTTCCGCTTTGATATTCGCCCTCCTGTTGTTTTTTATTGATTGTGACAATGTCGGTTCTCCTACTTCAAAGCACCTGCCGGTCGAGAGACTACAAGTCTTAATTTCTGGCGCTCGGCCTTTTTGATCCGCTGCTCTCGATTTTTCCACCACAGGGCGAACATCGGGCGATGCTTGCTGATGAGAGCCCCCCTGCGCCTGTTTACGCGGTATGGAGGTGAAGTGATGAAACTGGGCTTCGGTAACGGGCGAGGCGCCCGGTGCAGCGCTCCTGTCTGCTCTCCGGACAGCAACAGGACGCCCGGTGCGCTGGTCTCACCTGCGGAGCAGACCGACTCCGGCGTACATAGTCCGCGGCGCTCGGTGAAATCCGACTTCGAGCCTTTGCTTTATGGACTTAAAGAAGCAACTAGTGGCGAACTTTGGTTTTCACGCCCATCAGATGTATACGCGCGGTGCTCGCAAAAATTACAGCCTTTAACCAGACAGCTGATTGTCCTGCAATGACGAAGATCGAGGATAAGTCTCCTGTTCAGACGGACCGAAGTCAAGCAGGAGTTACCGGATGCCGGTTGTGACCTGCCTTTCGGGACCGAGTCATGCGGAAGAAGTCTGGAATTGACTTGGCGGGCGGTAACAGGGAGCGAGACAGCGGTGCAGGGTGCGCGACTCTTTATGAACCGTGTGTTCCGTGTGTGTCTTCAACCGATGTGAGGACAGGCTGTTGGCGGTGCGGTCAAAAATGTGATTGCGCTCGCGGGCGCGTACCGACGGACTCAAGCTTCTGGCGCTTACAAAGCGGCGTTAATAACGCACGCGGTATCGCGAACCCGCGCGTCTCAGTCAATGAAAATCAGTGGGTTAAACTGGAAGCCTTCGCCGGTCTCACCGGCATCAACGACCTCGCCGCGGAAGCCTGCGGTATGCGCCAGAAACGGAGGCCGGCATTCTGATCGGAGCGAAACAGAATCGATGGAAGGCCATGCGCGAAAGTCAGCCAGGTTGGCGGCGTTGCCCGCAGGCGGCGCTCACTCGCGGGCGGGCAGGTCGAAATACCGATTTGAAAATCGTGAACCGCGTGCTGTTTTCGGGCCTCCCGGCGGCGGAAGCCGACCTGCAGATGCTCGTGCGATCCGGTTGCGGGTGATCATTGCTCTGAAAGAAAACGGTCTTTTCATCAGGAACTAAAGCGATAGGGACTGAGCGGCAAACTAAAACTGCCGAATCTCTATTTAGGCGTCGCCGGTTGACATCTCTGACCTATCTTTATAATCTGACACTGCTCGCGGTGTGTTGGTGGGAATCAGTGAAAAGTGTTATCAGCGTTTTAGCTGCTTCTATGGTTCTGAAACCTCGCAGCTTACCCGGACGAGAGAGCACTGAGCGCAAGGCATCAGGCGGGCGGCCGAAGGGACGACAGGAGCAGGCTTGGGGTGATCTGGAGAAAATCCGGCGGTATCGGCCCGGCCGACGGCGCGGCGGGTTGCGGCCCCTCCTCCTGCCAGAACGCACAACGCGGTGGATGGATTAACGCGGCGAGCGGTATGCTGACTACAAGGTCGAGGTGGATTTGATGACGATAGGCATGGTGCGAGGTGATCCATCGCCTGACACTGAAGGAGGACTGGGGCATGCAGATGCTGCTCGGTACGATTGCGAGCGCGCCTGCGTTTAAGTTCAGGCGATCCGTGAAAGGACAATATGTTCCAGCTGACCCCAAAGTAGTTCTGCGCGGACTGCATCGCAATTCAACACCTTTACGGTTTGCTTCTCGGATCACGCAACCGGGTGAAGATCCACCAGGTACATCGGCAACCCTAAGCATGAAGATCCGGTATCACTCACCACGACTCTTCCGTGTTTGCTCGAGCGGTATTACGGCAGCTTTGTCGAAACACGCGCAGGAAAACGGTCTTCAGATTGTTGCGCGGACGGTTCACGGTGAACAACTCCCGGGCGGACTTTTCAACTGGGCGTCACTGCTCCGGCGCAGGCTGGCTCCTGCCTTCTACACCAGGCAGCTCGATCGCTGAACAGTTTTCCTGATCAACAGGAAGGACTCTTCTGGACCGGTTCATCCTTTCGAGGGATTTCAGTTAACGGTTCCGGCCGTCGGGCGCGGAAATCAGACGTCAGGGTGGAGATGAGCAGGCGATAGATGAGGCTCGCGATTTAAACGGTCTGTTATCACCTGGGTGGTGGTTCTCGTCCAGGCGAAACGGTTAACGATCAGAGACGGCGCTTTACCAGTCGATTGGTGTACCGCCTGACAGAACCGACGAAAGACTGCGTGGTGCAACCTTTCTTTATCATAAAGGAAACGGTTATGAAATTTTATCTTTTTCTCCAGCAGCATCGGTTGGGATCCATCTGGCACCATCATTACTGCCGGATACAATAGCAGTGCGGCATTGCGAAGATGTTGAACTTTGCGCGGTGATATCATTATGGTCGGCGGCTATAGCTGCGTACGCAGCGACGCCGCTGAACCTACGGCACTCAGCGCGCTGCTCTCGGTGTTGTTTGCGCAGCACTCGGTGTGATCATCGAAGGTGTCACCCGCCACAACCGCTGCGCCGCAGGCTGATCTTTCGCGGTCTTGATTACGGCAATCGGCGTATCATATCTCTACAGCGCGACGCTCCTCTTCGTTTAAATCCGAGCTTTCGATCTATTGTTCCGGAATTCGGTCAGGAGTTTCTGCCAAACAGAGCAGCGGTCATATCCGGTGGACATCGCTGCCATTGCCGCCTGCTTCGCATCGCGGGTGGCGCTCACGACCTTATCAACAAGACCCGCGCCAGTCAGGCGTACTTGCAGAGGTGGCGAACCGGGCGCTTCCGCTTTGAGCATCAATATCGCGCGACGGTCACGCTGACAGCACCATCGAGCTCTGCGCTTACCCGCGCGCTTGCGGGGTGTGCTGCTCTGCTCGGCTTACCGACATGACGCCGACAACCACCGGCAGCCACTGGCATCAAGGCGCTGTCAACCGCGGTCTCAGCGGAATCAGTTCCATTCCGGCGCGCGCTGATCGGCGGACTGCTGCTCCAGTGGCAAAGAACCCTCTCAAGAAGCCTATATCTCTCAAACTCTCGGATGCCATTGTTTTCTCGGTGCTTATCGCGGATTTCTGGTGGTGACCTGGCGCCTCGGGGAAAAAGATGAGAAGAAGGTGTAATATGAACAAACTCACAAAAGCAATTTATCAGTTGCATCACATATGCCCTTGTCGTCATCGCCTTTGTCGTCTTCTGGCTTTTGGTGGTGGCGGCGGCAGGCTCCCTCTTCGAGGACTGCTCGTGCGCTGCACCTATGCGATAACGCGGTCAGTCAGATTTGGTGGTCGGCATCTCGGGCGGAGCTGTCGCTGGGGCATGCAGGATTCACATATTGATGGGCGCATTCGGTTCGGCCCGCACAGATCATAGCCGGCAAACTCCGGGCGACTTGACTTTGCACTCGCCGTTTTAATCGGCGCTTCCGGTTGCAGCTTTCTTCGGTTTGCGGTCGGTATACCGGTGCTTAACCGTCGCAGGGCGATTACGCTGCGATCGTGACGCGGGCTTCGGTAGTTGTCAAAAAATATCATCAACGCGCTTTATCTCGGTGTGGTGCGAAGGCGTTGCGCGCCTCGCCTCAAAGATACGGCATTCGCTGGAGACCGGCGGGAATTCCTCATTAAGGGCGGGGCATCAGAACATGGAATATAGGCACCGGCATATACTTGCTGATTTAGCTCTTTGTTGTGCGAACAGTTCGTTCCCGCACAGGACGCACCAGAATATGGCCATTCGAGACAATGGAAATCGCAGCGGAATCCGGTCGGTCTCGCCGCGACCCGCTTCATAAACTCCTCGCGTTTACGATTTCGCAACACTTGCCGTAGGCGGTGATACTCTGCTCGCACAATCTGGTACCTTACAGGCACTGCCGAAGAATTTCGGCTATAATATGTCCGTAATTACGGTGCACGGTCGTGATGGGCAGAATCGACCAATATGCGCGGCTCAATCATTGCGGCGGTGGTCTTGACCGCGCTGCGGAGTTGCTCCGCGGACTCAGTGATTTCGCATGCTGATTTATGCGTCTGATTCTCGTGCTCTTTGCCTCCACCCCGCGTTTTATACAGTATCGGGGAGCGAATTTTCTCCGGCATCCTGAAAGCCCAGGGAAACAGGCGTAAAGGAGGAGGGTGTAAACTATGTTAGAGGTGATGAAAAATATCCCGGCATCTCCTTCAGCGGTTTGACCGGTCATTAATTTTTCTCCTGGAATTACAGGAAAATGAACTTTCTGGACTGACGGGGCCAGACAGCGCGAGAACAACCATCTTCAATCTGATTGACCGGGGTATCGTCCAGACAGCTCGATTCCTGTGACGGCAAGGGTGACCGGAGAAATCCATCATCGAAATCAACAAGCCGGTATCACGGAACGCAGAATATTTCGTCCTTTTCTCAGGCCTCTCGGTTCCTCTCGTGAAAATCAGCCAGACGGGTCTTCACAATCATCATGCCTCGACGCTTTGAGGGATTTTTCCGCGCCGCGTTGGCGGGAAGAGGAATGAATCGCCGGGCGAAGTTGCTCTCGGTCTTTCATTTGGAACAGATGGCCGAGGTGGCCAAAACTTTCGCTACGGTTCACTGCTTGTGGCGCCCAGATTACGCGCCTTGGCCTTGAGCCAAACTTTGTTGCTCGATGAGCCGGCGACCCGTATGAATCCAGATGAGACCGCCGCTCGCCAGGAACTCACTCACAACCCCTGGTGCGGAAGCGCTTCCGCGTATACTGCTCGACATGATGTAAGTTGGTCTCCGGCATCTGCGAGCGCCTGACTGTCTGAACACTGGAAAACTATTGAAACAGGGAGATACCCGGTGCTTCACGATCGGGTCGTGAGAGCCTACCTCGGTGATGGAGGACTTATGGACGCATTGCTCAAGGTGGAAGGACTTATGTCTATTGGGGATGATGCATGCACGTTATTTCGTTTAGGCGAATCATAGAAAGTATTGATCTGATCAGTGCAAACAGCATGATAAAACGACTCCACTGCACTGAAGATCAGGATGCGCTGATCCTGCGGCGGGTGATATACAACGAAAACATCACCATGGTAACCGGGCTATCCAACGTTCGGCGCGACTTCTCGCGCACGCATGTTCGGAGACGAAGAGTCGCCTGGTGTCCATCGCTTACCGGAACTTGGGACTCGGTGGCACGCGTCACGGCAAAGAAGAAAACGAAGACCTTAAAAGAAATATGTCCGCCACGCTGCGAGCCGGGAAGAAAGAACCAACGGGGAACACTTTCGGGCGGTGAGCGCTGGATGCTCCGCCATGGGACGTGCTCTTATGAGTAAGCCGGGATGCTGGTGCTCGACGAGCCCTCGGTGGTTCAGAACACGTGAATATGAGATTTTCGATATCATCAGAATCCATTCATGAAGCGGAACCACAGTGCTTCTGGTCGAACAGAACGCGAAACACTTTCATGTAACCGCGCCTATGTCCTGGAGACGAAGACCGCGCAATTTCCGGAACGGCAGGAGCGCTCGCCAGCGTAAAGGTGAAGAGGTGCTATCCTCAGCAAATAAGAGCAGACGAGATATATGAGTTTAACAGAAAGTCCAAATTGTTACTTTCGGACGGCGCCGCGCGCAGGAGAACCCGAGGGCCTGACGAACCACGCTTTCACATTCCGTAACGGACGGCAGCAGGAGATTACGAAAAAGGCTCTCCTGAGGCTTTCGAAGAGCACAATTTAACCGTATCGAGACGCCAGTTGCGTACGGGTTTAAGGCACTGTTCGATCCTGTGAAGTGACGGTTTCACTCGGATTCCTTATCTGGTCGACCGCTTTAAGTAGCACTGGATTGACAGTTGGCAGAAAGAAAACTGGACGCGCGGCAAAATAAGCCGGTCAGAATGTGAACTATTGGAAGCGCCTCTTTCAAAACAATGGCGCCCTGGTAGAATTCTGTTGGTCGGGGCACATGCGGGCATACCGAGCGAGCGCTGTGACGCGCTCGCAACCGACTACCGCGGATCACCGCGCATTTGAGAGGACAAGGTCGATGAGACGGCGCGAGATGGCGTCTTTTCGCTGTCCTCTTCTTTAACGTCCTGCTGACGCTTCTCATCAATTCAATGCTGAGCGAAAAAGGGCGTCATTGCGGCGTGTCGCGCTTTGCAAGAGGGTACAGGAAAGCAGTCTGAAGGTGGGCTACGGCTATCGGGACTTTCGAAACAGGGCGACCGCGTATCGCCCGCCAACTCAGGAGACGGCTGGTCAGACTGATTAAAACGCTTTCGAGCGAAGAATTGCGCTGGGAGCTTACAACTGGATGCCTCTGTCGGGTTCTTCCGGTACGTACTGACTTGATCGAAGCGGCAGCACCAAAAGATCAGCAGAATGGCGAAATGCGGCGGGGCTGAAACAGTTCTCGTGAAAGAACAGGCAGAGAATACGCCAGGCGCGGGCCTACCGCGCAGAACCAATATGAGATCGTGCGTTGGCGCTATTATTCTGGCGGATTTACAGAACGATGAGTACGGCTAATCGGTGCGGTAACATAATATCAAAACAGAGAACGATGCAATATGATCGCAAAAGAAGTACAGGTCAATGAGCCGCAAAGATGTGTATCTGGAGTTCTTTCAGAGCAGGGTCATTTGATTATGAAGGCTGGCCTGGTGCCACTGCGCGGCAATCTGGCCGCCATCAAGCCCGGCATGGCTGCATTCAACCGTATTTTGCAGGTGAGAGATTCCTTACATCGCCGTGTACGACCATACCAAATGTATCCGCGGGTGATATCGAGCAATATCGGCAGAACCGCACGGCACTGCACCCCCAGTGCTCAATGCTTTTCAGCTGGCGATGCTTCAAGCGTGAATGGCCATTCACTGGAGCTGGGAGTTCGAAAGCAAAGGTTGTGGGACTCAGGCAGATAATCTCTATCCTCCGTCTATGAGGAAGATGACGTGCCGATATCTTAACGGACGAAATCGGCATGCTTACCAGGAGCCGCATTTACCGCTTCGGCAAGGCGGACAATTTCTGGAACACAGTTCGTCCTGCGGCCTGCTCGGAGATTTAATGGGCGACTGCGGAACCGGCCCCGAGACATTGGGCGAGGAGGCGACCGCTTCGCCGTCTGGAACAACGTGTTCGGTCAGGTTCGTCCGCTGACGGTCACGGTCTGGCGAACTCAGAAGAATATCGATACCGGCATGGGACTGGGCGCTAACGGTTGTGGTCGGGATGTCAGGAGTCCATCTTCGAAATTGACCACCATTCTGCTGCTCGATGGGGCTGCGGCAAACTGGCGGGGCAGACCACCAGGGGACGAAGGTTCTCACCGTGCCATCACGATACGTTCGCTCACGCATGGATTTCAGACGGCATCGCGCGGCAACGAGCGAAGGCTATGTGCTCCGGGCTGCCGCCGCACGCTCTGCAACGAACTCCTCTGGTGAGGCGCTTCGCCAGCAAAGCTGCCGAGACTGTGTTGCCTCGAAGGACGGCTATCGGAACTCGAGGAAAAAGCGCGAGTGATACTCAAAGACGCGAAGCGGAGGAAGAGCGAAGTTTAATCGCACGATAGACCAGGGCTCTGATTCTCGCGCGGGCGCGAAGGCGCTGCTCCGCGGAAAAAGGCCGAGCTCTCCAGCGAACGTTTAAGCTCTCGGCTTTACCACGGTTCCCGCTCGATCTGGCGCGTCTCACCGAGCAACTACGGTCGGTGGGCTTCCAGAAAGGCGATGCAAGTGCAGCGGAGACTGCGCAGGCGAGCGACGAACTATATGGGTGGAGGTGCAGACCGCTTACTGTAGATCGATCCGACTCTCACGACCAGGTTCACCGGCGACAAGCTGAAGGGGCAAGATTGCGGCGATGGTCGCCTTCTCCCGGAGAGCGGATACAGCAGCGGCGCTGGGGCGCTCGCGAAACGCGATGAGCGATTAGCGACCGACGGGCACGCGTTCTGGCAAACCGCCGGGCGGCCCAGCAGGCGAATATCGGCGGTCAAGGCGGAAACCATCCGCACGGTGCGGCGCTTTGATCCCCTTGAGGCAGCGGGTCGGTCACACGAACAGGTGCTCTCCGGCATGTTCCAGATCGGCGGAGGCGCGTAACCTTGCGGTCAGTCGGCGAGCGCGACAATACGGCGAAACCGCAGACTTACGCTCACGAAGCGCTGCGGGTGCTCGGCAACCGCCGAACCAGGCCAGGCTTTGTGAAGCGCGGACAGGCCCCGCACGACTTTACATAAAACCAGCTCGCTGAAAAATCAAGATCGAGAACTGTGAACCGTGAAATCAAAAGCGGGACATGCGGCGGTTGAGACCAGGTCATGAACTCGAAAGATGCCAGGAAAGCAGCATAAGGCGCACTGGCGAAAAGTACGGCGATGGGTCCGTGTGAGCGCACTGGGTGAATTTCCTACGACCGAAACTCTGCAGCGGTACCATGAAATGGAGGAAACCGGCGCAATGATTGTGCCGGAGACCGGCGCTGGGCGGGCATGCGCAGGCACTGACCGGCGATACGCTGACCGCTTATTATGAAAACGGCGGCTGAACCGAGGGCTTTGGCGCGGTTAAAGACCAACCGTGCGAAACCGCAGCGCGTCGCTGCTGGCTCAGAATTTCAGACTTTGCGTGACAGAAGAACAAAGCTCACCGGGCTTACGCCTGTGCGGCGCTTCTGGTGAACATCAGTGAGGATGAAACGCCCGCGGCGCTCGCAGATGAAGATGAGATGAGCTCCATAATCTCGGCGACAGTCTGCTTCAGAAGACCGAGGCGGCGTGGCCGTACTCATAAGGGTGGATGGGCGCAGGTAAATGCCCTCGTGATGAATATTCGTCCAGCGGCGGAAGAAGACGTCTGGAAGCTCAGCCGTAGTACTGCCTTAATCGGCGGCGGCGGCGGCGGTCGGGCTGTTGCGCAGGCGGGCGGCAGAACGCAGGGTGTGCAGGCAGCGCGGCGTGACGGAAGAGGAACTGGCATGGAAGAGCGGCTTCTGGTCCGTCTCGGAATACAAAACAGGCTGGCCACTTGCACAGCTCGTTTCTTACGCTTAACGCTGTGAAGACGGTGCTATGAAAATTTAATTTCTATAAAATACGCGGCGTAATGTGCCGGCGGTTCCGGAAGTTCGGCTCTCGAAAAAGAAAGAATATCGTCGTTCGCTGCAATATGGCGGCGTGGTACTAATTCCAGCAGGGCGGCGCTGGGTGTTAATTCAAACACCAAAGATTATGATTTATAATTAGCATATTCCTAAGAAAACTTAAAAAAAATCTTCATGATGCTGCGTATATTTGATTTTTTTGGGTGATATAAAGACGGATTGGTGAGAGCAATGTGGTTGGTGTCGGAGGGGCAGTTATGGTAAACGTGGTAAGCAGTCAAAAGCAACACTTGCGGTGATGCTCGAATGCTGCAATGGCGGTGATGAACGTCTCGACCGCTGGCCTGTCGCCCCATTGTGGGCGCCTCTGTGGATGGACTAAAGGACATGACTATCAACTGTTCTCAGGACTTTCGAGGGAACAGAAGGATACATGAGGACATGGGGTCAACCGGATGCGACAACGGCTGCAGAAACTAAGGAAAAGGCGCAGATATCCTTGTCAGTTTCGACTACTCACGAGCCCATAGATCAACGCGGCAAGGTGCTTCGCCCCACCGAATTAAGCAACGTTGAAATCGAAGTGACAGCGCCGGCGGGTATTCTGCCGAGCCTGAACTCAATACCGGAAACACCCCATGGGAAGAACGGGCTGCGGTGCGGCGCACGCAGGCGAGACGAGCAAGGCCTGCTGGCGCAGTTCTCTGCGATCTCACGGTCTTAAACGCGACGAAATTCAGCCGGACGCCGAAACATCGGGTCTCCTTCCTGTCTTGAGCATTATACTCACGCCAGGGTCTCTCGAAGACCGAGATTGGTGACACAGGACACGAACAGTTCACATCGATGAAGAAATTTCGAAGGTGGATACGCTGCGCACGGGACTGGTGAGAGCATGCCGGTGCTGCAGCGACACTTCTCGCGTTTACGGTCGTCAACTATCAGACCAGGCACTGGCTCGGTCATGTTGCGGCTTCTCGACTACGACGGCGATGCGTCGACGCCTCAAGCTCAACGATAATGGGCGCTGTTGTCGAACAGTACCGGCAACGGCGTTACCTCCGGTAAACTGGTCGACGCGTGCGCTGCATCTGACCTGGAAGAACGGCGGCGAGGTCGGCAGCAGAACCACCGGCTTGGGACATCAACCCGGCGGGCAGCCACCTGTTCTATCAGGTTCCTTTTTCCCGACGCACTGACGGCGGCGAGACAGAGACTTCGTTGAGCAGCAGATAAAGTTCGCTGGCCGAGCAAACCAGCAACGAATTTACTCGAAACAGCCATTTTCTTCAAACAGCTTACCACATTATCAAAATTCGAAGACCGTTCCGACCAGTATGTCGAATGACAACGCGGGCGCCTAATATATGTATGTGGGCACGCCTGCAGGCCGCCAGGCCTGGGCGGACAGCCTCTTTATAAGCAAGGCTATCACGGACGGCATGCGTGGCTGCAGGTCAGAACCACCGCGGAAGAGGGATCAGATTTCAAGCAGAATACTCGACGAACTTCACGGTAACGGTCAGCGGTGCCGTTTGAGGGAGCATCAGCGATGCGACAGCGAAGTGTTCCGGCGGCCGACAACGGTTGCGGGACGTACAAGGCTCGTTTCGCTTAACCAGAATAACGAGCGCATCACTCTCTACGCCGACAGCCGCGGGAACTGCTGCTGGCAGAACGGTCGAGTCGGTATCGGTGCTGTGCAGGGCAACGGCAGCGGCCCGATAACGGAACACCGCTCGTCCGCCTTATTCAGCGGTAATCCGCTTGCGCACCGCCGTCGACCGGTGAGCCGAACTCCTGCCGAGACACGGCGTTGCTGATAGCTCGCTCGCAAGGCGTCATGCGGGTACCTGGTAGACTGCAGGTGACCTCACGCCGCAGTGATTTTGGCGGCGGCGGTCGCGATCAAAGGCTACTACATCGGGTTCAGCGAACCTGTAGAACCGGTGATACCGCCAATGGGTCCGGTGCCGCTGAATGCGACGCACACCGCGACAGTTTACGGTGGGCCAGACCTACTGCGCAACAATGCGGACGATGCGGTGCGTTCGACGCGAGCAACGACCGCTGGATTATTTCGGTCGCCGCACGTACTCGTCCAATATTCACGGCGGCGGCGACAGTTGACAAACGTTACGCTCACGGTTTCCGGCGGGCAGCACCACAGTTGTGAACGCGGTGCCGTCAATCGCACCGCGAAACATTTTATTGCGCAGGGCGCGAACGGCGGCTTCAGCAATGCGGGCAACGGCGTCATCTGCCATCACGATTACCGTGAACCGCGCACCGTGACGTGACGAAACACCCTGGATCCCATGTGACGTGAGCCTCATCAGGAAACGACCGCGTGTCGGCTGTCAGTGGTGCTTTGACAGCAACCAGCCGGTCACAGCGACGGGCGACGGACAATGCGACGCTGCCGACTACAGCGACAACAGTGCGGCGGTAGCGCGTAATCAGGCCTCTTGCAATTCCTATGTCCCGGGACCGTTGACCCAAACCACCATTTTACAGTGAAGTTTGTTTCGGCACACCGGCGAACCGAACCGACAACACCATGGCAAGATCAGACCATTACACCTAAACGCTTTTGGGGACATGTTCCTCCAGATCCTTTTGCCGTGAACGGCGCTAACGAAGCTGAGACCGGACATTCAGATTGTTGTACGGACTGACGACAGCGCCGGCCTGGCTCCTCGCGAACAGAACGGTTGCGGTTTGTCCGATGACCTGAGCTGGACCGAACAACCTGCTAACGCCGTACACGGCGAATGTAGACCCGCGTCACGCGGCTGTAGTGAACCCGAACACCCGTGACGAGCTATGGGTCACGGATCGAACGTCGATTCAGCCGCGGCCTGGCAGACTACCACAACTGACGGCTGGTACGACAACCAACTCTTCGCGGGAACTGGTCTCGACTCTGATCACGAGTGCGGTACCGGCGGGAGGCCGCGTGCAGCAGAGGCGGGCCGCTAGAACCCTTCACCATCACCTGAACAGTTCTGCGGCCAGCGACAAACAACCGGATGCCGGGGCGCGACACACGGCGGAGTCTCCCGGATCATACGCTGAGCACGCCGACCGTGAGCTACCTTCTCGGTTGGTTTGCGGATGCGGGGCTCACGACCACAACACCGGCGACTTTGATGTGCTGGGCATTGGTGACCGGGTCTCTATGCAGTGAGTGCCGCTTCCGGCGTTCGTCACCTATGTGATGAGACGATACGACGGTAGACTACACGGCAAACAGTCCGGCGAGCAGCGAGCGACGATGTGACGGTCCGACCGCAACAACCTGCGGGCACCACGACCACGCACAGGCTACTGCAGCCTCAACGGTATGCGGACGCGGGCCTCACAGCGTTCTTCCCTCCAACCCGGCATTGCGGTAGATGCACGGTCTACGCCAAGTGTTTTCGAATGCCACAACGTGCGGTGGACGCTGAACGATACGGTTCCGGCGGGACTTACGGCGGCAATCGGTACTTCGCTCTCTTTGAGCCTACCACGGTTGAGACGCGGTTACCACTGGATCGGCAACGCACCGGCTATACCTTCGAGACACAAGGTGTGACAGCGCGGCACTCCGCAGCGCGCCGGTCGACCTTCACCGTGGTTACGGAAGATAAGCACTACTACGCAAAGTGGACGTGCGCTGTGAACTGCCCGATCACCTGTGGCGACGTGACGGTGGCGACCCAGCCCGGCAAGCAATGCCCGATTCCCACGGTTGAGGGATACGGACTGCCCTCGGCATTCCGACCCGTAACGCGCGAGCTTCCAGGGGTTGGTATGATAGCACGGCCCTTACCGACGCCGATTGCGACCTTCACCGCAGGCGGCGGCGAAAACCTACGCAAAGTGGCAGCTCAACAGCTGGCATCGCTACAACCTGAACCGGAACCGGCATCGGAACCGACCAACCCGGCATGTCTTGCCGAGCTTTGCGGTCGATGACGATGCTGGCCATGCCGCATTACGCCGCGGCTATACAGGCAACTGGAACGAACGGTCAGACCGTGGTAACATTCAAAGCGGGAACAGCCAGCCACGAACTTACGACGGCGGGCCCGGACGCTCAGCCACTACAGCATGCCCCGATACCGGCGGACAGCGAACAGCGGTTGGGGGTCTCAACCGCTTCCGACCGCTACCGATTGAGGCAGACCTCGCCCTGCCCACGGCCCGCATCAGTTCCTACTTCCACCGCTGGGAATGGCATCGACTTGGGTGTCGCAGTCAATCAGATTCCCTTCCGGCAGCGACGGCGATGCGTGTTCGGAAGCGTTTGGAACCGTTGTATCGCGCTACGATGCGGCGGCGAGGTTAACCAGCGCCGCCGACCGACACGCCGCGATCGAGGACGAGATCAATCCGAACGGCGCGCTGCTGAAGCAGGGCGTGCGGTTCTGGACCTGGCAGGAACTGTCAGCGATGGTTTCCTGAACTACGATTCCGGCGGGCTTCATGACCGTTCACCCTGGTCCTTTCTTTACCGAAGGACAGGAGAAGCGAACATCGGCGGAAGCGGTGGCGGCGGGAGGGCGAGCCCGGAGGCGGCGCGGCCGCAGCGGCAACGGACGTCATGGAGACAGTCGCCGGAACAATGGCGCGACCGGACACCGACCGCAACGCGGCCGAAACGGCGCAGCCGAACACAGACCTGGCCCGTGACACCGCGCAGAACCGGAACGATGACCAAGCAGCGTGTCGCAACCGGCGCAGAAGAATGCCGGATACGCTGACCGACTGCCAGACAGACGGGGTGCTTTACCAGGAACAGGCAACAATGAAACGGCGGGCCGTGCGGCGGTCGGCATAATAAGGAGACAGACTCCCGAAGACCGGCGAAGCACCGTTTACACACCGGTATTTGCGGGCACTCTTGCGGGACTTCTGCTCGCGCATACGCGCTCTGCGGCAGAAGAAAAACAGTAAACTTCCTGGATCACTGTAAATCGGTGAAAGCAGAAAGGGACTGTGCGAATGCGTCCATACCTGAACACCGCTTTATGATTCATTTCTGACTGCGGTTCGTGGCAGCAACACCGCAAAAAGCAGAATACAGTGTCATGTCGTTACAGCGCCAGGAGGCGGAAAGATGCCCGAAAAAAATACACTGACGCAGTCCGGAAATTGTGGGCCCGCGCAAACAGGATTTCAGATGCAACCGGGAGGGTTAGGCCGTTCATGTCAAACGTGATTAGCGAAAAGAAAATGAAAACGTTACGCGCGAAAAGGACGTTCAAGAGAAACTGACGCGAAGCAGGCATTCAGCAGGAAGTGCAGAGAGCGTACGAGAGTAGCGTCAGACGCAGAAGAAGTCGAGGCTGCAAGAAAGCGTAAGTTAACTAATACGCCGTGACGCCGGTCTCCGGACCGGGCGTCTTCCACCTGTAAAGTTAAGATGGGCACAAACGAACAATCCAGTATCACAGGAACAGAAAAATAATCTGCGGGTTCGCGGATGCCAACCTTCACAAAGATTGAGCGCACCGTCACGATGTTCGACGTGACGGCAGTGTAAAATTATAGGCCGAGAAGCCAGGTCAAAAAGGCCATTTCCGTCTTCGAGAACTTGGTTGCGCTCGCGCGGCATGGACGGTTGGAGCAGACGGTCTAACTACGCGCGCTCTCCTCGCCGTTTTTTCCGGAGGGAAAGGAGAAAGTCTCCGAAATCGACCAGAACTCTCATCTGCCGCAGCCTCGGTCGGCCGGTGGCCGAACTCTGGACAAAAGATATGTGGACGGCACGGAGCATGATTACCTTTAACCGATCCGGCGGGCACTGGAAAAACCCTATCTCGCGATAGCCATGGCGACCGCACTTCCGCGAGCAGGGACTGCGGCATCATACTCGCGTCGATAGAGCAAATTGAGAAGCTCGGCAACTTTCTCCCGGCGATTGCGAAATGAAATCGATCTATCTGCGTCCGCTCTACGATACCCTTTATCGGCGAATTATGGGGCCGGCTATCTTCGCGCAGAGAAAGGCTTATTTTATGAGGCGCTGCTCGCCCTGCTGCGGCCTGTGGAACAACGCCACCATCATCATAAATGAGGCGCAGAAATGTTTCGTCGCAGATGAAGATGTTTCTGACACGCATCGGCTTCGGTTCCGAAGGCCGGCCAGGTGACCTCCGCAGGGTTGCCGGATGCGTTTCGGGTCACCTGACGCTTCCGCGTGCTCGAACGTGAAAACAAACTTTTGTCCTACGCCTCCCGGCAGACCGCGATGTGATTGCGCCACCCTGGTGCAACAGATCGTGATGGATGCTTACGAAGTACGAGGAAGAGGGCAGAGAGAGCGCCGCAATTAACTATGGCGTGCAGGACAGCTAAGGAGCGGGAAAGGGTGAGCGGGTGACGAAGCGATGAGCGCCTTGAGATCTGCTATGAGGCGAAAGAGCCTCGAACTTCCCTATGAGGAGATTGCGGAGAAGGTGGTAAATGCCTGCGGCGAAGAACACACACTTCGTCAGGGCCGAGGTACTGGTCTGTGGATACGAAGAGGGAGATGCGGAGCTTGAACCGCGATTACGCGACGGATAGACCGCGGACGGATGTGCTTTCGTTCCCCATGCTCGAGTTTGAAGCCCCGCCACGTGTTTCCGGAGAAACGGCGAAAGTTATCAACGGACACGGAAGGTGCCGCTCGGCGACATCGTGATTAACGTGTGCGCACGCGTCAAAGACGACTGAGCGACGGAATACGGGCACAGCGGACCCGTGAACTTGCGTTTTTGATTGCACACCATGTTGCACCTGATGGGCTATGAGCTACATGGAGGAAGAGGAGCGCATGGGCATGGAGACGCCGAGCAGGAGAGATGCTCGACGCAGCTCGGCTATCGGCGCTGAAGGCTGCATGGAAGAGAGAGAGAGATGCCAGCTCCCAGTAGATGAGACCGGAAATCCGGCGGCTTTTTGAGGCGCAAGGTTCGGTATGCGCATCTGGCGTCATTTCCAGGGTTTAATCGGCTTGGTATGCACCGCATGCCAGCACACGCATCGCGGGCGCGAGGGGCGAGCGGCTGTGATGGCGGCAGCGTTTAATATCTATGCCGTTGTGCTGTTGCTGTGCTGGCTCTGGCACGCTTGCGGTGTCAGGCTGATAATCCGCACGCTGTCGGTGCAGCTTCACCGCAATCGCGCAGACGCATCCCTTCACGCTGCGCTGGCTCTGTGCCGACCGTGGTGGGCGGCGTATCTCGCACACTGTCACGCGGTGCAGACTGGCACGGCGTCGTTTCTGACATACATGAGCCGCGTACCGCTCAGTGCATGGCTCCGACCGTCTGGATTGTGTCCTACCTCCGGCGTATGCCGCAGGTACTGGCAAGACGGTGCAGTCAACCATAGTGCCAGACCGCAATCTCCCAGAGTGTCGAGGCAGATTCTAAATGCGGGGAATTAGCGTGGGTGCAGCCTTTTCCTGATGAAGTGGGCGGTGCGGCAGGGACAGCTCTTTCCCGTGCGTTCGGTGACGTGGGCGGCTTTACCATAGGGAACCGGTGTCGGCGCTGCCTCCACGCCAGCACAGTTTTCATGCTGCTTTTCCTGATGACACGGCGTTCAAGGAAAACTGCAGCGCGCGCCGCAAAGACACCCTGCGGAGAGTTATCGAAAGAGTACGGAACTGCTGGTGCTCACCGTGGTCTCATCCTACTCTCGACGGCAATGATACAACATGAGCAGCATCCTCGACAATCGTCGCTGTTCGGACGACCATGTGTGATCTCGAAACAAGGAAAATCGCGAAAGCAGTACGGTGCTATACACCGGTAGTATGAGCTTCTTCTCAGTGTACCGATCGCTGATTGCCACTCCTCAGTTTCGGCCCTGGTGCCTGCGCTCCAGCCGTTCGGGTCGGCGCAAATCAGAGAGAGAGTGCGGAGAACAGTGCGCTTGCCATTCGCTTTTTCGATGATTGTTTGCGAATTCCTTCGGCAGTCGGGCTCGGTGACGGCGGATCCTTTCGGATTCCTCTGCTCTCCAGGAAAGAGCAGAAGCTTGCCGGTCATATTATGCATCTCGGTTGTGCAGGCGTGGTTTTATATTCAGCTCTCCACCGTGAGCAATGCGAATGCTGCAGGGGCACCAACCATATGAAGGTCCGAGTTGCGCATGCCAGCGCTGTCTCGGTATTCACGTGTTGGTGGTGGAGACCTACCGCTCCGCATCTTTGAACTCGGCATCGTCGGTATTGCGATTGCGGATATGGTGTTTGCGGTCGGCATGCGCATCCAGAACGCACGTCTCAAACGTCTCTTAAAGTATCGACAGGAGATCGGACTGCAGCTTTCTTTTGCCGTTTCTGCGCGCTGCTCATGGGACTTGCGCGCAGGTGCAAAGTGCTAAAAGCGGCTTACGGGCGAGCGTTCTGCACTCTGCTTGCTGCCTATGCTTCTGGCGTGGCGGTTTACGGCTCCTGCTTCTGCTGACCGGTGCGATACGCGAGGAAGGTTACTGCGCTTCCAGAAGGAGCGACCTCTGCCGCCTGCTGCAAGCGCCTGCATTTGACTTTGAGAATGACGGAGAACGGATGATGAATGTTCTGGTGCCGGCGGCGCGACGAGGCATGGCGGCCGCAATCGCAGCGGCAAGAGGCGGCGCGGCGGTAACGCTGCTCGAGAGGAATACACCGCATCGGGAAAAACTCCTCTTGACGAAACGGCAAATGCAATTTTTACGAATCTGGATCTCCGGACCGAGCGTTACGACTAGTGATGCGCCTGCGCTGATAGAAGAGTTCTGAAACAATTTCGCCGGAAGCCATGCAATACGCTTTCTGGAAGAACTCAGGGGTACGCTTGCGAGCACGGCACTTGGTTGCCGCACGCCGAACAGGCGGCGGCCGTACTGGATGCGCTCCGCACGGAACTGGAACGGCTCGGGTGAAGATAGTGACCGGATGCTCGTATTCTGAGGATCCGACAGAATCAAGGGCGGTTTTGCCGGGTGAAAACGGAAAAAGGCCGAATTCGCGCGGACCGCGTGGTGGCTGACACTCGGCGGTGCAGCGCTCGAGACGGGATCCGACGGCAGCGGTGCGGAACTTGTCGCAAGGCTGGGACTCAAGTTGCAGCCGCTTCGCCCGGCGCTTTGCCCGCTTCGTTCCGCAGAGCAGGAAAAATGCCTTTTTCCGTGCCTCTCAGGGGGTACGGGTACCTGCCAGCCTAGTTTGTGGACGGAAAGAAGGTGGCGGAAGGCGAGAGCTCCAGCTCACGGAGGAGGGCTTTTCCGGGATTTCCGTCTTCCAGTTATCTTGCACGGACGGGCTTTGCAACATAAGCGAAGGCAAGAACTCATGCTGAATTTTCCTGCCGGATTTGAAAAGCGGATCTTTCTTTCTTTGCGAAGCGCAGTGCGCAGCCCTTTGCGACGACACTTGAGGGCCCTACAGAGCGGTCTCGTGCCGAAGAATCTTTGGCTTGCCCTTTTGCGGCGCGCAGGTCTCTCTGCGGGCATGTCGGACGAGCCTTCGGAAAACGAGGTTCGCGGCAATCGCCGAACAGCCCTACGGCAGCGCTCCGATTCAGGGACTTGCGGCTTACGATAAAGCGCAGGTTTCCGCAGGCGGAATCTCCTTGCGGGAGCTAAATCCGAATACACTCGGAGCAAAAACGAATGACAGAGCTGTATTTTGCCGGGGAAATTCTCAATGTGACGGGCCCTGCGGCGGTTATAATCTTCACTGGTGCTTTGCAGGCGGTCTTCTTGCCGGGCAGAGTGCCTGACGATCGAGGTTTTATGATGAATCAGATTTTTCAAATCAAGAAGGTGGAACTCTGCTCTGCTAGTGTTCCGGACAGGCGAGAAGCGCCAGAAGGTCGCGGCATCTGTGCGCTCTGAGGGTTAAGTATAGAACTCAGCAGTTCCGAACTGGATCGTCACATCGGCTGTTGCTCACGGGGCAGGGAAGTCGGCGAGGAAACAGACGCGTCCTGAGCCCGCGCCTGAAAGCGGGTGCAACCCAGGGCGCATGCGTGCCTTTCTTACTGTTTTGCGGCTTCGGTGCCGCGACTTTCGACGCCTTTCTCACAGCTCCGGAAACAGAGCTGCGCACCCCAGGCTGCGCTCGCGGAGACAATCGAGCTGGACCCTGCGCGAACTCTACGACGCAATCCGTGCGGAGCATGAGACCATGACAGGAGGAGTGCTCTGATGGCCACACTTTTAAACAATGTGAGCCTGCCGGTGCGCCATACGGAGAGGTGCTCCGGAAAAGGTGGCGAAACTGCTACGGATCCCGGGAACAAGAACTCGGAAATCGAGATTGTGCGCCGCTCGATCGATGCGCGAAAAGCCGGAGGTGAACTATGTCTACCTGCTTCGGCTAAAAGCTCGCACACGAAGCAAAAGTTCTTAAAGCTCCCGAATGTAAGTGCGGACACACGCGCTCCGTACAAGCTCGAAACGAGGGAGAACGCGCTCAGTTCGCGTCCGGTCATCACAGGCAGCGGCCGCCGAACTCTTTGCAGACGCATGCTCGCGGAAGCGGGATACCGCCCCATTATTCTGGAGCGCGGACTGCCCGCGGAGAGCGTAAGACTAGGGCGGTCGATGCCTTTTGGACGGGTGGGAAGCAGCGAACTGCAATGTCTCCTTTCGGCGAGGGCGGTGCCGGGACTTTCCGACGGCAAGCTGAGATACCCTGGTCAGGACAATGCTGGGCAGGAGACCGTAAGGTCCTCGAAGTTTTGCAACTACGGTGCGGACAGTGCGATACTCTATGAGCAAGACCATCTCGGAACCGATCGACTGATTGAAATAGTGACCGCACGGCGGGAAGAAATTGAGCGGCTCGGCGGCGAGTTACGCTTTCTTCGCGCGCTGCGGATTTTTGTGTCAGAAGGGACAGGCTGCGTGCGGTCTTTGTGGAAGACGGACGGCACAAAAGTACGAGCTGCCCTGTGAAGTACTGATTGCCGCGACCGGACACTCGGCGCGCGATACTTTTCGGACGCTCCAGCGCAGGGGCTTTCAAATGGAGCCAAGGCCTTTGCGGTCAGCTTTCGCGTGCAGCACAGACAGAGTGATATCTCGATATCGCAGTACGGCCTGAAAAGAAGCCGGCTGCCGCCCGCCCCTATGCTCACGGCAAAGACGAGCTCGGGCCGCGCGTCTGACAGCTTTCTGCACGTGCCCGGGCGGCTATGTGGTCAATCGCTTCGAGTGAGGCGGGAGGCACGGTGGTGAACGGCATGAGCTATGCGGACCGCGGCTCGGCGAACGCAAATGCAGCATCATCGTCTCGGTGGGGCCTGAGGACTTTCTGCGCTACGGCGAGGCGTGCTCGCGCGGGCTTTCTATCAGAGGTCTGACGTGCGTCGCGCTATCCAGGCGGGACAGGGACATATTCCGGTGCAGCTTTACGGCGAGCTACTGTCGCAAAGCGCGAGCGTGCCTTCGGCGGCACAGAGCCCTGCTGCGGGACAGTATCGTCCTTGCCGCTTTGAACGAGCATTCTGGATGCACCGCTCGAGGAGGCCTTCCTTGAGGGAATGGCGAGTTTCGCGCGATCAGATCAAGGACTTTGACGCGCCGGATGTCATCTGGCGGTGTTGAAAGCCGAACGTCTTCGCCGATACGCATCCTTCGGGACAGCGAATTTGCGGGCCAACATACAGGGCTTTTATCCCTGCGGCGAGGAGCCGGCTGCGCAGCGGCAGATTACCTCGCCTGCGATGGATGGCGCTACGGGTCGCGAGGCGATGATCGCTCGCTACACCAAAGTACTGAGGATGCATCCGGTCACAAAGAGTTCACATAAATATATTATGTTAATACTCGGTTCCACGGAACCGCGGAAAGGATACTAGGTTTATGGAGGAAAGCAAAAGCGGTCACTCTTTGTGCGCAGCTGAAGATACCATTGAAGAGAAGAGCAAGCGGCTTCGGGCGTCCGGTGCGCTATCACATCACAACGATGGGCTGTCAGATGGTGCGCATGATTCGGAGAAACTCTCCGGCATACTCGCGGAAATCGGCATGAGGAGATTCCGACCGAGGACGCGGACATCCTCCTCTTTAATACCTGCACGGTGCGTGAAAACGCGAATAAAGAAGCTCTACAGGCATCTCGGCATTGTGAAGCACTTTTTAGAAGCTGAATCCGGACGCTGATCAGCATCTGCGGCTGCATGATGCAGGGAAAGAAAGGACGAAGTGCTGCGCATTCAGAAAATATCACTTCGTGGATCTTGTCTTCGGCACCCGCATAACATCTGGAAGTTTCCCAGGTTGCTCTACGCGGTCGAGGCCGAGAATCAGCGCGTCATCGACTGACAGAGAGGAAATACGCTTCCGGGATCACATGCCCGCGCGCCGAAAAACCTGGTTTAAGTCGGGCGTGAAGGTATTATGACGGTTGCAATCACTTTTGCACCTACTGCATCGTCCTACTGTCGCGCGGCGAGAGCAGTCGCGCAGGCGGAGGATATTGTGCGCGGTGAAGGCGCTCGTCGCGGACGGCGTAAAAGAAATCATGCTGCTCGGGCAGAATGTGAATTCCTACGGCAAGGGCTTGAAGGGGGCGGAGCTGCCTCCTGCTTGAAAAAGCATGTCAGGTCGAGGGCCTGGAGCGCATACGCTTTATGACGCCACCCAGAGGATCTCTCCGATGATCTGATTGAGACCATCAAGCGAAATCCGAAGATTTGCCGCCATTCACCTCCCCGCTCCAGTCAGGCAGCATGGTGAATTTTGCAGCGCATGAACCGCCGCTACGGGAGTCTCACCTCGCGTTGGTCGAGAAAATACGGCGGGAGCTCCCGGAAGTGGGACTCTGACAGACATGTATCGTCAGCTTCAGGGGAGACGGAAGAGGAGTTTTTCAAGATACGCTCGATGTGGTATCGCGCTTCCTATCAGGCGGCGTTCACCTTTATTTACTCTAAGCGGAGCGGTACGCCGGCCGCGAGTTCGAAGATCAGGTGCCGGAGGATGTGGTTGCGGACCGCATGAAGCGGCTCAGTGCCCTGGATGCAGCGGGTTTGCCTCAAGGCAGCGGACCGCGACGAAGGAGAAAATAGAGGCCTGTTTTGGTCGAAGAGTGAATGCGCAGCGCGCGGGCTATGTGACGGGCGGCTTTTCCAACAATTTAATGGTACATTTCCCCGGTGACGAGAGCCAATCGGCGCAGTGGTACCGGTTTTCTACTGAGGAGATCAGGGCTTTTTATTACATACGGGGAGAGAGGAGGGACTAAAGTGGCGCTTTCGCCTATGATGACGCGTTACCTGAGGACCAAAAAGGCCTATCCGACGAGCCTCTTGTTCTATCGCCTCAACGATGTTTACGACGATCTTTGAGGATGCGCGCCTGGTGTCAAGGAGCTTGAGCTCACTCTGACCGGCAAGGAAGTGCGGACTCGAGGAGAAGCCCGATGTGCGGTGTCCCTTCCATGCCGCGGGGACCTATATCAACCGTCTCGTGAAAAAGGGCTCTAGGGTCGCGGTCGCGGAGCAGATGGAAGACCCGAAGCTCGCGAAGGGGCTTGTGAAACGCGAGGTCATGCGCGTCGTGACCCCAGCACGCAGCACGCCGAGGCGCTTGAAGAAGGGAAAAGAATAACTACCTCGCCGCAGTCGTTGAGGACGGCGGTCGCCAGTTGGCCCTCGCGGATATCTCGACCAGCAGCTTCCTGTGACAGAAGCGGAGGGAAAGAAGGAGCTCGGCGACATTTGTCGGAGTTTCATCCGGCAGAGCTTTTTAAAAGAAGAGCGCCTACGCTGGACAGGGTGCTTCGCACGGATGAAGAGTGCGACCAGCATACTGCTTAGACTCTGCCTTCTCGAAGGAAAGTGCCGTCAGCTTACTCTGCGGGCATTTTCACACGGCTTCGGTCGAAGCCCTCGGCTTGGCGGACTATTCGCTCGGAACGCAATCGGCCGCGCGGTGCTCACTATCTCTATGACACGCAGAAGAGCCAATGCAGGCTCATCACTGAGCTCAAAGGCTTACGCTGGCTCTGCCTATCTCTTGATTGACGCGGCCTCTCGGCGAAATCTTGAGCTCACGGAGACCATGCGGGACTAAGGTAGCACGGCTCGCTGCTCTGGGTTTTGATCGCACCAAGACCGCGATGGGCGCGCGCTTCCTTCCGCAATCTCATCGAAAAACCGCTTCTCAGTCTTGAGACCATTGAGGCCAGACAGGACGCCATCAGGCATTTCTGGAGCGCTACATCGACAGAGAAGAGCTGAGAGGTATCCGCCCCGATTTATGACATGGAGCGCCTCATGGGGCGCATGACGCTCGGCAGCGCAAACGCGCGGGATATGCTCGCCTTTTGTACTTCGATTGCGGCTCTGCCGCCGATACGGGAGCTTCTCAAGAGCTTTTCCGCGCCGCTCTTACAGCAGTTTGCGAACGAGACGCTCGACGATTAAAGCGATCTCTGCGCCTCGCTTCGCTCCGCCATCGCGGAGGATCCGCCGCTCACGCTTCGAGAGGGGCATATTATCTCGAAAGGCTACCACGAGGATGTGGACCGCTACCGGCGGGCAGCAGCGAGGCGAAACGGTGGCTCGCGGAACTCGAGGAAAGAGCGCGCTAAGACCGGCATCAGAATCTAAAAGATTAAGTACAACAAGGTATTCGGCTATTATTTTGAGGTGACGAATTCCTTTCTCTCCCAGGTGCCGGATTACTTCCGGCGGCGGCAGACGCTCGCGAATGCAGAGCGCTACACGACCGAAGAACTCGGGAAGCTCGAAGAGACGCTACTCGGCGCGGAGGAGAAACTCCTCGCCATGAATTCGATCTCTTTCCAGGAACTGCGACAAAAGCTTTGCGCAGGTACGCATCAAAGAGCGCCGGCATCGTGGCCTACGTGACGCGTTGCTCTCCCTTGCGGATGTCGCTAGAGCGCTATCACTATGTGAGGCCGAAGTTAACGGCGGACGGCCCCTGCACATTGTGGGCGGGCGCCATCCGGTCGTGGGAACGCGCTGATGGAGAGCGGCGCTTTGGTCGAAAAGCGACACCTCGACAGCGAGAGATCGCATCGCCATCATTACCGGTTCAATAGCGGCGGAAAAATCCACCTATGCTCGGGACCGCGCTGATTGCGCTGCTTTGCGCAGATAGGATTCCCTTTGTTCAGCGCGCGGAACTCGGACTCGACCGCACTCACGCGTGTCGGCGCCCCGACGATCCGCTCGCCGTCTACGCTATGGTTGAGATGACGAGAGGTCGCAAACATTCTTCGAAAGTCGCGACGAAAGAGAGTCTCATTATCCTCGATGAAAATAGGACGCGGCACTTCGACCTTCTGACGGTCTCGATCGCCTGGGCGGTGGTTGAGTATCTTTGCGGTCGGACGCCTTTCGAGCAAAAACGCTGACTTCGCGACCCACTGCCACGACGCCACCGAGTTGGAAGCGCGGCTCGAGTTAATAACTACTGCATCGCGGTGAAGGGAGCAGGGAGATGAAATCGCCTTTCTCCGAAAATCATCAAGGCGGTGCGGACCAGGTTACGGCGATTCAGGTCGCGAAGCTCGCGGGCGTACCGGCGGCGGTTACGGCGCGGGCGCGAAATATCGCGGAAGAACCTCGGGTGCGGATATTGCGCGCGCGCGCGAAACTCGCATCTGCGCGGGGCTGACTGCCGTCAGTACCCGCTTCCGAGGCAGAACGCGAAACCTGTCGTCACGGAGGCAGAGCACGGTCCTGGACAACTCAGAGAAATCAATCTCTCGGAGCTCGCGCCGCGCGGCCATCGATCTTCTATTGTACAGGAGACACTATGAGCATTCAGCTTCTCGATGAGAGCACCATCAATACAGAGTGCGGCGGGCGGTCATTGAGCGCCCGCTTCGGTGTGAAAGAACTCACGGAAAATGGACGTTGATGCCGATGCGGGCGTCATTACGATGAGAGGTACGCGACGGCGGCATTTCGATGATACGTGTGACGGATAACGGCGGCGGCATCCGGCGGATGAGGTAAAGACCGCCTTTTCCTATGCACGACTTCCAAGATTCAGCGCGCGGAGGATATCCTCACGTTCGTAGCGCCTCGGCTTTCCGCGGTGAGCGCTTGCAAGTATCTCGGCGGTTTCCGCAGTGAGCTCATCACAAGGCAGCGGGATGCGCTGACCGGTATACGCTACGCGGCCGAGGGTGGCAGAGGGCGGTATTTGAAGAGTCGGAGCACCGGGCGGCACGACCGTCATCACCCGCGATCTCTTCTTTAATACGCCGGTGCGGCGCTTTGGCACGAAGGCGGCGTCACCGAGACCGCGCATGTCGCGGCGCCGCGGAAGAAACTGGCGCTGTCGCATCCGAAAATCTCCATCCGTTTTCCGCGAACGGACAGAGCGCTTTCAGCCTACGAGCGGAATCGAAATGCGAAGGATATCGTCTATCAGCTCTCACGGCAGGGAGTACATGCTAGCTGTTCCGGTTTCGCGAACGGAACAGGGCTTTTCGGTGCAGGGCTTTATCGGCAGACCGGAGATTTCAAGGGAAGCCGTGCCCTAGAACACCTGCGTGAACGGGCGCTATATCAAGAGTCAGCTGCTCTAGCGAGAGGCGATAGAGGATGGCTACGGCGACCGCGCTGATGCAACATAACTTCCCTTTGCGGTACTCTTTTCTTGAGACGGATCGGAGACAGATCGATGTGAATGTGCATCCGACCAAGCGGGAAGTGCGTTTTTCAGACACCCAGGCCTGCTATCTCTTTCTGCGTTCCGCGGTGGAGGATACGCTGCAGCGCGCGGAGTTGAGTCGTCTTTCTCTCTGCAGGAAAGACAAAACAGAAGCTGCACAAAGTGCGGCGCTCAGACGTGACGCTCGGCCACAGGAAGCTCTGCGGGCGGAGTGCGTCGCGCATAAACCGCCGGAACTCTTTTTGAGACGCAGCGCTTAACGGAAGAGCGTAAGCGGGAGGCAGAAGAGCAGGCGCTCTCGCTCCTCTTTTTCTCTCGGCCTACGGGCGGCGGCAAATCAATCAGAGCGCGAAGGCGAGAACACAGGCCGAGCGAAAGCAAAGACGGCGGAGAGACACACAAAGCCGGACACCGGGCAAACAGCGGACAGAGAGTCGGTTTCGGAGCACGCAAGGCTGTCGCCGAGGAAAAACCGGCGTTTGAAACTGTGGAACGCGGGGCAGTATGCGCTTTCGGCCTGAGGAGATCTCCGCTTAATCGGCGCTGTTTTGACACCTACTGGCTCGCGGGCTGGAAATTCACTCTGTCTCATCGATCAACATGCGGCACGGAAGGTTTGAACTACGAGGGCTGCTTGCGTCTTATCGAAAAGCAGGGAACTCAGTTCCCAGCGTTTGGAACCGCCGCTCCCTTATCACCCTGAGTGCGGAAGAGCAGGCGTTGCTTGAGTGAGCGGAGAGCTTTTTGAAAGATCGGTTTTCCGTCGAACATTTCGGCGGTTCCAGCTATGCGGTGCGCGCCGTGCCGAATATTCTGCCCTCTGTCCTAAAGGAGAGCTCTTAAAAGACCATGTTTGCGAGGTCTCGCTCGAAGACGTGCGCGGACGATGTGCCCTCCTCATTATCGAGAGGGCAGCATCCATGTCCTGTAAGGCGGCAATCAAGGGAAATCAGCGCATTTCGCTTGCGGAGGCGGAAGCCCTGCTCGATGAGCTCTTTCCTCGAAAACCCCTCACTGCCCGCACGCAGACCGACCATCATTGAACTCACAAAACAGAACTGGAACGGAGGTTTGGCGCATTGTGTGAGAAAACGAGACGCTGATGTGCGCTCACCGGCCCCGGCGGTCGGAAAACCGCTCTCGCACGCTTGCCAAAAGAACTGAACGGTGAAATTATCTCGCGGATTCCGCGCAGGTATACCGCGGCATGCCGATGGGACGGCAGTCTCGAACAGAAGAGATGCGAGGGAATTCCGCATCAGTCGACATTCTCGGGCCGAAGAGGTCGACGCGATACGCAGTTTCAGCAGCGCGCAGCGCAGATGCGATAGCGGACATTCAGGCGCGCAGCAAAGTCCCGATTTACGGTCGGCGGAACCGGATTTTATCTGCGGACCGGTACTCTACGATGTGCCCTTTTCCGAAGAAAGCCGGGATGAGGCCGTGCATGTTTCACGCCCTGGCGCGAAGAGCCCGCGAGGGATTGCGAGTTTCGCGGAACTCACCGGGTGCAGACCCGGAAGCTGCGGACGCAAATTCATCCAGGCACAATGAGAAGAGGGTCCTCCGTGCGCTTGAGTACTATCTTTCGAGCGGCGATAAATCTCGCTTCACAATGTCGGCGGCGAGGGGCGCCGCTCCCCTCGCCTCTGCACTTTGTGCTCAATGGACAGAGCTCGCTCTACCGTAGAATCGATGCCGGGGTGGAAGCAATGTTTGAGGCGGGACTCGTCAGGAAGTGCGTACACTTGCTCTGCGGGGCGTACCGCGGGACAGCGACATCCATGCAGGGCATCGGTTTGCGAGCTCTTTCCTTACCTCGACGGAGGCAGCTATCGGTCTGCAAGGAACAGGTTAAAACGGATGCGAGACATTTTGCAAAGCGCCAACTCACCCTGGTTTCGCCGGGAGAGATGCGCGGTGGTTTGATGTCGGAAGACACTGCCTCCGAGGAAGCGATGTGCAAAGACATACTGCGCCGCGTTCGTGACAGAAGGAAGATACTGAATGAGCGGGAACTTTGAAGAGGCCTCATGATATGTTGCCGTGCGGCGGGACTGTCGGAGCGAATCAGCAAAGCTGGGACAGAGGCAGAGGCGCAGTGCAAGTCGCGTTTGCGAAATCGATCGATTGCCGGTACACAGCCAAATGAAAGGTACTCAATGCGCTGAAAAGCATCGCATCGGTGAAAGCACATCTTTCGCCGAGCACCGGTTGCAGCTATAACGACCTCAGCCGTGATGCGTTGGAGCGGTTACGCCTCATGTTTTCGGCACCGAGGATGCACTGGTTCGCGCGCAGCTTTAGAGCAGCACCGCACGCGCTACGGTTGCGCTCTTCGGAAACCTGCGCCCGGGCGATAGAGTTGTCTCTCGGTCGGCAAGCCCTGTAACACCCTGGACCAGGGTGAGTCGGGATACGGCCGCAGTGCGGAAGCCTCAGGGAGTAGCAGGGTCAGCCATCGCCAGGCGGATTTAAAAGAAGACGGCAGCTTTGGCTTTGGAAGCGATTCGAGCGGGCATCAGCGAGAAAACGCGTAATCGAAAATTCAGCGCTCCAAGGGTTATTCCGCGCGGAAAAACACTCTCGGTCGATGAGATTGACGGGCTGATTCGCTTTGTCAAATCCGTGAAAACCGGATGTCATCTGCATGGTGGACAATTGCTACGGCGAGGTTCGTCGAGCGCCTGCGCCGAGCGACAGACGGCGCGGACCTGATGGTTGGCTCCTCATCAAGAACCGGGAGGCGGTCTTGCACCGATCGGCGGTTACATTGCCGGAAAAGCGTGGGTACATCGAGAACGCGGCCTATCGCCTCACGGCGCCGGGCCTCGGAAAAGAACTCGGCGCTTCGCTCGGTGTCACGCGCGAGTTTTCAGGGACTCTTCCTCGCGCCTGCCGTCACGGCCTCCGCGGAGAGGGGCAATTTTGCGGCGCAGCTCTGTCAGAATCTCGGCTGCGGTGAAGCGCAGACGGGCAGAAACTCCGTCATTATTCGGTCATCGACTTACAGTCTCGGAGGCGCTCTCTGCTTTCTGTATCGGCATCCAGCTGCCTCCCGGTGGACAGCTACGTGACACCGGAGGCATGGGATATGCCGGGCTGTAAGGGCCTGTTAGTCAGCGGCCGCGCTTTGCTCCGGCGCTTCGATTGACTCTCGGCCGACGGTCCCGCGCGTCCGCCTTTACACCGCCTTTTTCCAGGGCGGACTCACCTATGCTCACGCAAAAATCGGCGTGCTCATGTCCCTCGAAGCTTGCGGACGCCGGGCTCGTTTAAACTGTGCTATAATAAAAACGTATTTCCTCACTGTGCCTGGAAGCTTGGGAGGAAGACGAATAAGATTGAGAGATGTACGGCCGGAAGAAAGGACCTGCGGAAAAAGGCAAGACGCCTCAGCATTGCGCCTGAGCGACCGCGGGTGCTCTCCCTTCTCTTGCGGAGCGGCTGCCGAGGGCAGGATGTCACGGCACTCTCTGCGCTGGTTCTCGAGATGGAACTGCGGCGGGAAATGCCTACGGACTCTTGCACAACAGCATGCAGGACTACATGCGCCTTCGCAGGTCGGAGAGGCAAAAGGCCTTGCAGCTTGTTGCCATCGGAGAACTATCAAGCGCATATGGCGGCGCAGAGGCCGCAAAGAATCGGTCGACCGCCTTTTCGGATCCCGGGCTTTGCGCGCGCTATTATATGGAGGCCCTGCGCCACCTCGAGCAGGAGAAAGTGCTGCGGCCCGGCCTTTCCGACACCAAACTGCGCTTTTATCGGCGATCGGCTCTGAGCCGCGGCTCAGTGGATGCCTCCGTCGTCTCGTGCGGGGAGCTCGCGATTGCCGCGCTCCGTGCACGGGCCGTGCGTATGATACTCGTGCACAATCACCCGAGCGGAGATCCGCGTCCCAGCGCGGACGATCAACGCGTGACCGCCGAAGTGCAGGCGGCCGCGAAGCTCATCGGCATTCCGCTGGAAGATCACATTGTCATCGGAGATAATGCCTACTACGGTTTTAAGGAGTGGGGTCTACTGTGAAAATATCGAATAACCGTTTTGGTTCTCATTGTTCTCAGCGTATCCTGCGTCGGAATGAGTGGGACTGACGACATTAAAACGAACAGCTTCGCCCCATCCGGACTGCGGTGGGTTATTTTCTGTTGCCGGTCCAGACCGGTGTGAATCGGGTGGGCAGTGCGGTTTACAGCAATTTCAAGAATCAGGAGAAAATGCGAACCGCCCTCGCGGACAATGAATCTCTGCGCGAACAAGTTGCCACACTCACCATGGAAAACACGCGTCTGCAGAGCGACAGCTACGAACTGAGTCGTCTTCGCAAACTCTATGGGTTGAATCAGACCTACGGACGGTATCGTATGACGGGAGCCAGGGTCATCGCGAAGGATACCGGAAACTGGTTTCACGTGTTCCGCATTGACAAGGGGGCGCGCGACGGCATCAAGCCGGATATGAACGTAGTCGGTGACGGCGGCCTCGTCGGCATCGTGACCGATGTCGGCGATAACTATGCGACGGTTCGTTCGATCATCGATGATGTGAGCCGCGTGAGTGCCATGGCGATTCAGTCGAACGATACCTGTATTGTCTCCGGCAATCTGCAGCTCTATGCCAACGGCAAGTTAAAAATCAGCGATATCACCGACACGGCGGATATCAAAGACGGCGATGCCATTGTGACAAGCACGGTGAGCTCCAAGTTTTTGCCGGGTATTTTGATCGGCTATGCCGGGGATCTGAAGACCGACCCGGACAGACTCACGCGGAGCGGAACCTTGGTCCCGGTGGCTGATTTTGAGACCATACAGGAAGTTCTGGTTATATTGGACCTTAAGTCGGAGATGCGGGAGGACGGCAGCTTTGAGACGCCGCGGACATCGCTGCCGGATCCGGAAAGTCTGACCGCTGCCGAAACCTCTGCCGCGGAAGAAAGCAGCGCAGCTTCGGAGACGATGCCGGGGGAAGAGAGCGGTGCCGCTGCTGAGACTGCCGCAAGCGAGACGACGGCCGAAGCCACAACGGCTGCGAGTACCACCGTCGCGAGTACCACAGCTGCGAGAACGACGGCCGCTTCTACGACCGCTGCAAGTACCACGCGTGCGACCGAGCCCCGCCGTGAGACGACGGAAGCACGACGAGAGACGAGACGGCGAGAAACTTCTGCTTCCACGGAAAGAAGACAGCAAGAGACAGAGAGAACACGTACCGAGACAACGGCAGCACAGCCCCAGGAGAGTGCAGCGGCCACCGAACCCGTGCAGACAGTCGAAAGTTTGCCGAGTAACCGCCGAGGAGGCCCTTAGAAGCGTACCCTCTTAAATTTACTTGTGTTGGTTGCGGCCTTTGCGCTGCAGAGCTCCATCCTGCCTTTTATTCCCTTCCTCTCGGCGACGCCTAATTTGATTCTTATTTTCACCTTTGCCTACGCCTTTATTTACGGGCAGAGGGACGGCATGCTCTACGGACTTGCGGCGGGATTGCTCATGGATTTGTTTCACTCGGGCGCCTTCGGCTTTTTCACGCTCTTTTTTGTGTGGATCGGCTTTTTAAACGGAGCCCTCTCGAAATACTACTATGAGAGCTACATCACGCTGCCGCTGTTACTCTGCACCATCAACGAGTTTCTCTATAACTTCTACATCTACGTGTTCCGTTTTGTCATCCGGGGCAAATTCGATTTTCCGTTTTACTTCCGAAATATCGTATTTCCCGAGATTATCATTTCCCTGTTGTTTACGCTGGTCATCTCGCTTCTTCCTGGGTACAACCGTAAGCTAGAGTTCCTGGATCAGAGGCGGGCGACTGTCTGAGGAGAAATCAGTGCTGAGAGATTTTCTGGAATTACTGCGCGAACGCTTTGCAGAACTGCGCAGAGAGGTAAAAACGTCGCGACTCTTTATATTGGGCCTCGGCTATGGGGCTGCTCTGCAGTCTGGTCTTCGCCTGTATCAGCTGCAGATAATCAACGGAGAGTCTTACCAGAAGAACTATCTGCAAAAGACCGAGAAGACGGTGTCCATTCCCGCGACACGCGGCAATATCTTTGATACAAACGGAAAGCTGCTGGCGTATAACCGTCTGTCCTATAATGTGACCATCAAGGACAGCGGCGAATACAGGAAGCCCGCAGCGTCAATCTCATGTATTATCGTCTGATTCAGATTTTGAATGCGCACGAGACCGTGACAGGACGTTTGGAAATCGGTCTGAACGACAACAGCGAGTTTTTGCTTTTACGAGCTCCCATGAGGAGGACAAGCGTTTTCTCCGCGACTTTTTGCGGTTTAAAAGCGAAGTTACGGAATTGACCGGTGCTTCCGGGAAATACCCCTCGGAAATTACGGCCGAAGAGTTGCTGAACAAGCGTTTTCAAAGCTATAAGTTAAATGAGCTGAAGGATGAAGAAGGTAATCCGCTGAGTCTCAGCAATTTGGAGAAGCTGGAACTCGTGAATATCCGCTATACCATGGGGCTCTACAGCGTATCGAAACTACGAGAGCACCGTTGTTGTGACACACGTGAAGGATGAGACCCAGTCGACATTCTCGAGAATCAGGCAAAGGTTGCTCGGTGTCAGCTGTGGAGCAGACCACGGAGCGTGTCTATAACGATGCGGTTCCGTTCTCATCGCTGATCGGATATGTCGGTAAGAGTGCCGGATGAGCAGTTAAAGAGTTGCGCTGAAAAAGAATCCGGACTACAGTCTCAGCGATACCATAGGACGCACCGGCATAGAAAGTACATGGAGCAGGATCTGCACGGCGAGACGCTCCGTACCAGTATGTCGATAACGTCGGCCACGTGATGGAGTGGAGAGTGAGACCGAACCGGTCGCGGGTAACGATGTGTACCTCTCAATCGGCCGTGACCTACGGGTAGGTATCTATCATCAGCTCGAGCAGCATCTCGCGGGTATACTCGCCTGCAAAGCTGGTGAATGAGGACAATCCGAACAACGATACCACGGACTCACGGCACGCCTCATTCCGATTAAGGATGCTTACTACCAGCTGATCGGAGACAATGTACTCTCTCTGGATCACATCAAGGGCGAGGTCTGCGAGGTGAGACCGAGCGTTTTTATCGCGAGGCGTCTTCGCAGCTACTGGGGAGAGTTCTTTGGCCGCGATGCGATCCCAACTCATGGATTCCGCCCGCTCAATGTGGCGGAACTTTCCGGAACGATCAGCGCGCATTTCTCTATTTCTCTATACCCTATCTCGCTTCTTCGGAGGCGGTATTGTTGAGAAAAAGATCAGATTGACAGCAGCAAAGATTACTATGCCCGTTGGAAGGCAGACTCCATTTCGCTGCGTGAATTCCTGCAGGACGGTATTAAAGACGGTTGGATCAATACCACCGCAGTGAAGGGAGTCAAAAAATACGCGGGAGCGGAAGAAGTCTATCAGGCTTTGATTGATTCTTCGCTGGAAGAACTGAAAGAGTAATTCCGACTTTGAAAAAGCTGCTCTGCCAATACATGATACAGAAATAATTTGGTCGGCGGAAGAACTGTCTCGCGCTCTTCGATCAAGGCGTGCTGGAGCCGGATCCGCCGCACAGGCTGCCCTTGCTTCAAACGGTCCCGCCTACGCTTACAGCTATTTTGTACAGCTCGATGTCGGATTTGAAAATCACACCGGCACAGCTTTCGCTGGATCCCTGTACGGCGGGCTGTGTCGTGACCGATGTCACAACCGGCAAGGTAAAAGCGCTGGTATCCTATCCGGGGTACGACAACAATCGTCTGACCAACACGATGGACGCACGTTACTATACGCGCCTCGTACAAGACGAATCTCTTCCGCTTTACAACAACGCGACGCAGGCGAGAAAAGCGCCGGGTTCTACCTTTAAGCCCATCACTGCGCTTGCGGCACTTGAGGAAAATGTATTCGGTCTCACCGATACCATTAATTGTACCGGTATTTACGATGAGATTACGCCGCCGCTTCGCTGTTGGATTTATCCGGGACGTCACGGACTCCAGAACATCGAGTCCGGTATCCGAAATTCCTGTAACTTTTTCTTTGCGGATCTCGGTCATCGTCTCGCGACGAATGCGCAGGGCGAGTATGACCCGGGGCAGCATGGAGCGCCTCAGCAAGTAGCCGATCATGTTTGGCTGGACCAGAAGTCCGGTGTTGAAATTATCGAGAACGATCCCATGATTTCGAATCAGAGCCCGGAGCAGTCGGCCATCGGACAGGGTACGAACTCCTTTGCCAACGTACAACTTTCTCGCTATGTGACGGCGCTCGCCAACCGCGGCACGGTCTTTAATCTCTCGGTCTTGGATCGTGTGACGGACTGGCGGGGAGAGGCCATCCGGAGTTACGAACCCAATGTCATTAAGACCATGGACGTAAAAGCGGAGAACTGGGACGTCGTACAGCGCGGTATGCGCGGGGTGGTCGAGTCCGGTTCGGCAAGCCGTATTTTTAAGGGCTTTGAAGTCAACATCGCCGGAAAAACCGGTACCGCACAGGAGTCCAAGACCAGAGCAAACCACGCTTTCTTCATTTCGTTCGGTCCTTATGAGAACCCGAGCCTTGCGGTCACGGTTAACATCCCCTACGGTTACACTTCGGCAAACGCGGCTTCCGTGGCCAAGGATGTTTATCGGCTCTGCTTCGGCTATACGAATGTGGATGAGGTTCTGAACGCAGGTGCGCAACGCGCAAGCGATGCACGGATTGAGGATTAAAAAACTTGAAGATTTTTGACAATTTAGCTAAAAATACTGGAAATATTACCGGTTTTCCGTTAGAATTTGAGGAGGCGTGCGCGGAATGGATGTAAAACATTTTTTGAGAGCGTTTTCATTCCGCTTGCTCTTTGCGGTCTGCGCGCTGAATGTCATAGGTATTTTGGCAATCAACAGCGCAACGAATCAGAGCATGGCCTATGTCGGGCGTCAGGCGACCGGCATGGCACTCGGCATAGCGGTCATCGCACTGATATGCTTTGTGCCCTATCAAAAATTGCTGCGCTATGCGGTGCTGGTATTTGCGATATGTGCAATTCTGCTGCTCATGGTGCGCTTTTTCGGAAGAAGCGTCAACGGCGCGAAGCGCTGGGTCGTACTGCCGGGAGTCGGACAGGTGCAACCTTCCGAGTTTGCCAAAATCGGTGTTGTGATGTTTTTTGCCTGGCTGCTCGGAAAGAACCGTGAGAGCGTCAACGAACCTCGTTTTTGGCTACTGTTTGCGGCGTTCGCGATGATTCCGATCGGTCTCATCAGTTCGGAGCCGGATCTCTCGACGACCATCGTCGTGACGGTCAGCATACTTGCCATGCTGTTTGCGGCAGAGCTCAGCTATCGCTGGATCGGGCTTTCCATGTTGGTTGCGGTTCCCTTCGGTCTGAGTACTTTGTTTCTCTTGCAAAGAGGTATGGTGCCGTTCCTAAAGGATTATCAGGTGCGGCGTATTTTGGCCTTTCTTTACCCGGCTAAGTATGCGGATGCAAACTGGCAGCAGGACAACTCCATTATGGCTATCGGCTCGGGACGGCTCTTGGCGGCAGGGGCCTTAACAATAACACCTTGGCTTCCGTTAAAAGCGGAAACTTCCTCTCGGAGGAACAGACAGACTTTATTTTTGCTGTCATCGGGAAGGAAATGGGCTTTGTCGGTTGCCTTCTGGTGCTGTTGCTCTATGCGATTTTGGTTTACGAGTGTTTTTATCTCGCGGGAAAGGCGCGTGACATGGAGGGGCGTATTATTTGCACCGGAGTCGGTGCGCTGATTGCGTTCCAAGGCTTCAGCAACATTGCGGTGGCGACCGGTATTTTCCCAAACACAGGTCTTACGCTTCCGTTTATCAGTTACGGAGTCAGCTCACTGCTCGCCTTTTACGTCAAATTGAGCGGCTAATCAATGTCGGACTGCAACGGCGGGATATCGTACAGAGATGACATGCCGCGCGGCAGAGTCGGCTAGGGGAAGATACCGCTGAGCAATCTTTCAAAGAAAGAATGAGGAAATGGCAGTATGAAATATCGGATTGATTGCACATGATGCGAAAAAAGTTGATGCAGAACTTTTGTGTCGCTTATCGCGGAATACTTGCGAAGCATACGCTGTTCGTAACGCGGAACCACGGGACGTCTCGTGGAGGAGGTTACGAATTTCAACGTTCACGTATCTTGCGGGACATCTGGGAGGCGACGGCAAGCTCGGTGCCCAGATTAAAGACAATGATCTGGATCTCGTTATTTTCTTCGTGATCCTTTGCAGCCAGAAGCCGCACTGAGCCCAACGTCGGCATGTGCTCAGAGCTTTGCGATATTCACAGCATCCCGGTTGCCAGCAATCTTGCAACCGCGGAACTGCTGATTAAATCCATGGAGCGTGGCGGTTTGAATTCAGAAATTACTACAGGCGCTGAGTACGGCGGAAGCCGAAGAGGCAAACAGAAAGGCGAAAAAGCGAGGGATTACCGCTCCTTCGCCTGTCCTTCTGCTCTGTTTGATTTGCGGAGTTCTGGCCTATCGCGAGTTCAGGATGCGTTTTTCAAAGCGCTATGCGGCGGCGGAAGGCACGGCACGCACTGAAGACGCACAAATCCGAGCTCGGTGCTGGTCCCCTTTGCCGCGGACTTGGCGGTACCCGAAGCGGAGAGCGGCAGCGAGTATCTGACGGACGTGCGCGCCGAAGGAGTTCTTCTGATTGACGGGACCAACAAAAAGTCTGCTCTCACACAATGCCTGCACGAATGAGATCCGGCATCGACAGCGAAAAATCGCGACCTGTTTGATTGCACTCGAAGATCCGGAGATTCATATGGACGATCTATGGACAGCCGGACCGGAAAGTGTGGTCTCGGACCCGGCGCGAAGCATGAGCGGCTTTCAGCAGGGAGATCGGCTGACAGCGGAGCGGTGCTCTCATTGTCTCATGGTGCGATCCGGCGCGGATGCCGCGAATATGGTCGCAACACGCGTCGCGGGCAGCGAAGAGGCTTTCGTTGAGAAAATGAACGAGCGCGCGAGAGCTCAGCGCAACCGGGACGCACTTCACCAATTCGCACGGTCTTACGGATCCCAATCACTACACAACGCCCTTACGATCTCTATCTCATTCTTCACGAGGCAATGAAATACCCGGAATTTCGTAAGTTGGCAAGCGAGAGCTCTATGTCGCGGACTATGTGGATGCGGCCGGACAGGCCGTGCAGAAAAATGGTTCAGCACCAGCTGTTATCTGGTCGGCAAGGCAAAAACTTCCGACAGGATTTTTCAGTTGTCGCAGCCAAGACAGGAACTACCATGGCGGCAGGCGCCTGCCTTGCGCAGCTCAGCGCCTCGAGTCCGGAAGAGTATTATTCGATTGTGCTGAAATCACCGAATCACGATACCTTATATCAAGACACCAGCTTGTTGCTCCAAAAAGCGCACAAGTGCATTGAACTTTTTGGGGCACTAACGTATAATTATCATAACAGAAAGATACCAAGGAGGTAGAAACATGGTTGAGATTATTGTGGGCGTCAAGGGAAAGGGAAAAACCAAGCGTCTTCTTGAGATGGCAAATGGGGCTGTTAAAGACGCAAAGGGCACGGTTGTCTACCTTGATAAGAGCGCAAAGCACATGTATGAGCTCAGCAATAAGATTCGCTTGATCAATGTGAATGACTTTGACATCATGAGCAGTGACGGCTTTACCGGTTTCGTCTCCGGCATCATTTCACAGGATCATGATTTGGAGACCATGTTCCTCGATAGCTTCCTCAAGCTCTCGCAAACCTTGAGGGCGGCGATATCACCCCGGTGATTGATGCGCTAGGAAGATCGGTGAGAAGTACAACGTTAAGTTTGTGCTCAGTGTCTCGATGGATGCTGCGGATCTTCCGGAGAATGCAAAGAAAGACGTTGTCGTCGCACTCTAAAACAGAGTCGATTCAATACTTTACGGGCAGCCCTTTCGGGCTGTCCGTACTAGTATGGGCTTTTCGAACAAGCGGAGGTGCTTTTGGAGAATCAAAAAGAAAGCGAAACAGGAGCGCCATAGAACCGTAAGACCGAGCACTTTTTCCTGTTGGCGGTATCCTTTATCTTGCCTTGATCATTGTCGCACCGTTTATGAAGAAGCATCCGCGCATCGTCACGGTAGAACCCGGAGAGATCGTAAGTAACACCGATTACACGGGTATCATACTGAGAGATGAGCAGCTGAGACGGCACCGCGCAGCGTATCCGGTTTATTATCTGCAGGAAGGAAGCGCGCGGCTGTCGGAAATCGCATCTATGCGTTGACGTCGACGGATGTGACCCCCTGCTTCCAGAGCAGTTTGATCGAGGGAACAACGCTGGATGCCGATAACATCCATGAAATTAAAACCGTCTTTCGTCCTATCGCAAAAAGCTATGACGAGAGACCAGTTTATCCAAAAACTATGCCGCAGAGGACAATATTCAGTCTCTGCTCTCTTCCTATGCATCGCTGAGTCTTCTGGACAATTTGGATGCCGAGATGAAAAAAACAGGGTATCGAGCTTACGGATGTAGAGCGCTCCGCTGGCAGGTGTCGTTTCGTTTCATGTCGACTCCTACAGTGCAAAGGGATTGACCGAAGACGATATCGGCGCGAGTCTCTTTGAACAGAGTACCATGAAGCAAGACGCTGCCATGCAGGGGACGAAGGGACAAAACAACTATGTCAATGCGGGAGATGTGGTATATCGCATTGTTCCTTCGGAAGAATGGAAGGTGATTTTTCCGCTCGGCGAGAAGGAGACAAGGGAGAACACCAAGAGTCTCCGAGTTAATTTTATCGGCAGCAATATCAGCATGAGCGGGGACTACCATGAGATACACGACAAGGACGAAAGCAGCAAAAAGCGTTACGGTGTCCTGACCTTCCAGCGCTACATGATTCATTTTTTGGAGGACCGCTTTGTTTCTTTTCGCATTGTCGAAGGAAGCAAGGACGGGCTCAAGGTGCAGAAAAGTGCGCTCACGAAGAAAAAGTTCTACGCGATTCCTCTCATCTATTTGACGCGAGGAGGAGCGAATAACGGGAATGTAGTGCACCGCCTGAAGATTGAAAACGGTCAGGAACAGGCGAGCGATGTGCCTGTCACTGTCGTGGATCGCGATGACGATTATTTCTATATCAGCATGGATGGCGGCTCCGGTTTGCAGGAGGGAGATCAGCTGATCAATGATGCGCGAGATCAAAAATTTCAGGTCGGCGCAACGGGAGAAATCATCGGCGTGTACAGCGTGACAGCCGGCGTCGCGGAATTTCGAAAAGTCAAAATCATCGAGGAAAACGATGAATATGCCATTGTACACCGTGATATCAGCGGCAGCATCAGTCCCTACGACCGCATTCTGTTAAACGGCAGCGAGGGGCGTGATGGAGCATTGATTTATTGAGGAGGGACTATGCTGAGTCAGAACTTAAGGGAAGTGGAAAGCAATATCAATACTGCCTGCGAACGGGTCGGGAGAGCACGGGAGAGTGTAACTCTGATTGCGGTGAGCAAAACGCAACCGGTCTCTGCGATTGAGGAGGCATATGCCTGGGAATTCGTGATTTCGGCGAAAATAAGGTCAAGGAAATGCTCGGAAAGGAGCCCCAACTCCCTGCGGATATTCGTTGGCACCTCATCGGACATCTGCAGACAAATAAGGTTAAGTCCGTTCTCTCCAATACGGTTTTAATTCATTCTTTGGATTCGCTTAAGCTTTTGGACGCGGTCGATTTTGAGGCCATGAAACAGAAAATTACCGTGGAAGGTTTGCTCGAAGTTAATGTGGCCGAGGAAGAAAGCAAGTTCGGATTCCACCCATCCGAACTATGGGAGCTGTTGACCCGCCTTCGCCAGTATAAAAATTTAAAGATTCGAGGACTTATGACCGTTGCGCCGTTTACGACAAATCCGGAAGATAATCGCGAGATATTTCGAAAAATGAAAGAAATATCCATTGACACAAAGTGGAATACACTGGATAATATCAGTATGGATATTTTGTCTATGGGTATGACCGGGGATTACAGCGTCGCAATTGAGGAAGGTGCCACCATGGTTCGGGTGGGCACAGGGCTGTTCGGCGCTCGAGCATAAGGGGAGGTTCTGAAATGGGTTTCTTTAGCACAATCAAAGAGAAGTTCGGCGGAAGTTTTGGCGGCGGCGATGACGGAATGGATCCGGATGAGGAAATTTACGGAACCTACGGCGAAGACGATGAGTTCATCGGGGACGACGATTACGGTCAGGAGTATATCGAAGACGAGGAAGATGACGGAATTGGCGGCAGCAACCCCTTCGGCGGAGTAGACCGTGTTTCCGCTTATCAGGGCAGAAAGAATACCTCGACGCAGAAGCATTCGTCTGCGGCTGCAAACCGGAGCTCCAAGGTTTCGCTTGTGTCGCGCGGCGGTTGCGATAACATCGCAATGATGCAGCCCCGTTCGTTCGAAGACAAAGAAATGTTTGAGGCTGTCAGTAATCTTCGTGACCAGGGCCGCGTTATCATCCTGAACTTAGAGAGCTGCGATGCCACAACCCGAATGAACTTCTATACCTATGCGATGGGGCTTTGTGCCGGTGTGGACGGTAAGATGGGTCAGGTTTCCGAGTCCATTTTCATTATCGCTCCGCGTAATATCACGCTTTCCGGTGCACTCACTTCGGGAGAGAGTCAGGCAGATCCCCTGATGCAGGCGCGCTCTGTCTGATGACTGACAGAGAGTTACAGCTGTTTCGAAATCGACTGTCGGATCTCGCCGGACAGTGCGAGGATAGAAACATTGCGACGCACACCCACTTTTTTAACCGTGGAAGAGCAGCGACTTGCAGAACAGTTTATATTGAACGTCGACGGAGTCCATGTGATATCCGACGGCGTTTTTTGTGATGCGGAGAGAAAGCTGCTCTTTTTTTTGCCTTCTTATTTAGAAGAAGCGCCGGCGGAAGAGATTGCTTGCTTTCGGATTGAGCCCCGTGCCGCAAAGTTTGCGGAAGCACTGTCACACCGAGATTTTTCTCGGCGCATTGATGGGAGCTTGGCATCAAAACGAAATGCTCGGTGACCTTGCGGTAACGGAGAATTGTGCCCAGCTGGTAGCACTCTCTGCCGTCCGAGAGGTCTTACATCGTGAGCTGACGGAAGTAAAACATACAAAGGTTCGAGTCATTGAAATCGACCGAGATGAACTTTCGGCGGTGAGACGCACGGAAATCCGCAGTGTCAATGCGGCTTCGATGCGTGCGGATGTTTTGATTGCCGCAGATCTGGCGCTTATCGAGGACGCAGGCCAAAGAGTCCTTCGCGAGAGGAGAGGTCTTTCGAAACGGAATTGAACTAAGCAACCCTTCCGCCGAATTGAAAGCGGAAGATTTTGTGAGTCTCCGAGGGAAGGGCAAGTTTAAGCTCTGCGGCACCGAAGCGCGTGTTACCAAGAGCGGACGCCTGTATGTCGACATCGCTTACTATATTTAATTCGGAAGGATGGCTTATATGGCAGAGTTAAAAAGAAATACCGCTTCCAAAATCGGAATGAGAGTACTCTATTTTGCAATCGCAGCCCTCTGTGTCTGTTTGGATCAGGGGAGTAAGTTCCTTGCATTTCACCATCTGCCGCTCGGCAAGGCGAGGCCCTTTATCCCGGGCTTTCTTGAGTTCCTCCGCATTGAGAACCGAGGCGCTGCCTTCGGTGTCTTACAGGGACAGATGTTCTTTTTCTTTGTGATTACGGCGGTGATTCTTCTGCTGATTCTGTATGTGCTCCATCGCCTTCCCCGCAGGCAGCAGATATCTGTTATTGGTTGCAGAATCTTGCCTTTCTGACCGGTGGCGCGCTCGGCAATTTATGGGATAGGCTCACGCGCGGTTCCGTGGTTGATTTTTTGTCATTTATTCCGATCTCGTTTCCGGTATTTAATGTCGCGGACATCTTCGTGACGGGATCTGCCTTTGCCTTTGTTCTGCTGTTTTGCTTCTACTATAAGGAAGAAGAATTCACGTTTTTGCGATAAAGGAGGTCCGCTTGGAGCAGCTTATCATACAGGAAGAACTGAGCGGAAAACGATTGGATCAGCTTGTCAGCTTACTCTTTCCCTCGCTCACGCGTGCGCATGCGCAGAAGCTGATCAAAGAGGGGGCGGTTTTGGTCAATGAGAAGCCGCGAAAACCGGCTTATGCGGTGACGACCGGTGAGCTGATTACAGTTGAGCTCCCCGAACCTGAGGAATTGGAAGTTCTGCCGGAGGATATTCCGCTGGATATCTTATATGAAGACAGCGATGTCATTCTGGTGAACAAACCGAAGGGGATGGTGGTTCATCCGGCTGCGGGACACGCGAGCGGAACCCTGGTCAATGCGCTTTTATATCACTGTAAGGACAGCCTGTCCGGTATTAACGGCATTCTGCGTCCCGGCATTGTACATCGCAGTGACAAGGACACGACCGGTGTCATCATTGCATGTAAGAATGACAGGGCGCATCAGTGCATTGCGGCACAGCTCAAAGAGCACAGTATCACCCGACAGTATTTCGCGCTTGCCCAAGGGGTTATCCGAGAAGACGAGGGAACGGTGGATGCTCCGCTGGGGCGAGATCCGGAAAATCGAAAGAAAATGAAGAGCGGTCTCCCCGGCGGTAAGCATGCCGTCACGCACTTTCGTGTGTTGGAACGTTTTTCCGCTGCAAGCTATATAAGCTGCCGCTTGGAAACCGGCAGAACACACCAGATTCTCGTGCATCTCGCTTCATTGGGGCACCCTTTGCTCGGAGATACCGTTTACGGAAGTCAAAAATATCCCTATCATTTGGAAGGGCAATGCCTTCATGCAGCTGTGCTGGGATTTCGACATCCCGCGGACGGTCGATATCTCGAGTTCGCAGCACCCTTGCCGGATTATTTTGAGGAGCTGCTGTGCAAACTCCGGAAGAAAGCTTAGATTTACCTTTTCCTCGTAAAATGTTACAATAGAGTCAGAAAGAAACCACTATTTTTAGCATTTCTGTGGAGGTGCCTTATGGAGACAAAGAGAATCATTACCTTGGGCCGCGAGACCGGAAGCGGCGGTCACAAAATCGGCGAAATGCTTGCGGAGAAGCTCGGTGTAAAGTGCTATGACAAGGAGTTGCTGGACCGCGCGGCAAAGGAGAGCGGTCTTTGCCGTGAACTTTTGGAGTCGAATGATGAGAAGCCGACCAACAGCTTTCTCTACTCTTTGGTCATGGATACCTATTCCCTCGGTTATTCTTCTTCGCCTTATGTGGACATGCCGATTAATCAGAAGATTTTTCTCGCGCAGTTTGATTCGATTCGCAATCTCGCACAGCAGGAGAGTTGTGTCATTGTAGGACGTTGCGCGGACTATGCGCTGGACGGCATGCAGGGCGTGCTCTCGGTCTTTATTTCCGCAGAAGAGGAAGATAAGATTACGCGGGTGCAGGCTTATCAGGGCGGCAACATCAGCCGCGACAAAGCACGAGAAATTATGCTGAAGACCGACAAGCGTCGCTCCAGCTATTATAACTATTACTCCAACAAGCGTTGGGGAGATTCCAGAAGCTACGATCTCTGCATCAACAGCAGTAAGTTCGGCTTGGAAGGTGCAGTTGAGATGATCCTCGAAAGCTTAAAGAAGGAAGAGGAATTCCGGAATGGCCGCAGATGAAAAAAGACCGAGCGCGAGGCAATACCTGAAAGAACTTGCGCGTCTCAAGTCGCTACGAAGCAAACAAAATGATGAAAAAGAAGGACGCGGCGGATACAGCCGCGTCTCTTCCTGTTTCCGGAAAAAGATACAAAAGAATCCGGAAAGGACCGCCGGCACGCGCCAAGAATCGAATTTGACCCTTCAGCGTCTCAGGGATGCCGCGCTCGCCGAGTCGCCGACAAAAGAAGCAGAGACACCGCTTCAGCGCATGCGCGATGCCGCGGCGAAAGAAACGCGAAGCGGAAGCGGACAGCACCTTTGAACGCCTGAAGGCAGAGGCGCTTTTTACAAAAAGCAAGCGGAGCGTGTTGCCCGGACAGAAGAGAAGGCTTCAATGGAGGTCGTTGCGGATCCGGAAGAGGAAGGCGTTGAGACGGATTCCGAGGATGCACTGAGCAAGATGCAGCACAGGGGCAGAGTCCTTACTTGCGGGGTTCCGGAAACCAAAGAGAGAAACAGAGGATGAGCTTCCCGAAGCGGAAGCAGACGAGCCGGAGGGTCAGGACGTCATGGCAAAATCGGCAACGCGCAGCTCACGGAATAAGAACTCGCGTGATAGCAACGCGGCGCGCCGTAAGACAGCGAAACCGGCAGCCGGGGCGGGAGAGAAGAAAAAGAAGGGTAAGAAGAGTCCCATTCTGATTTTCATCGCGTTGCTATCCTGCTTTCTTGTGGTATGGGGGCCAAAAAATCTACTGCTGGGACAGAAGACCCATGCGAGCGGTTATTATACCGTAGCCGTATTTGGCGTGGACTCTCGTAACGGCAATCTCGGAAAGGACGCCCTTTCCGATGTGAATATGTTGGTCTCTCTGAATAAAGAGACCGGAGACATACGCATCTGCAGCATTTACCGTGACACCTTTATGCAGATTGATAAGTCCGGAAAACACCACAAGTTCAATGAAGCTTATTTCAAAGGCGGCCCGGAACAAGCACTCTGGATGATACGCTATAATCTCGATATACAGCCGGATGACTATATCACCTTCAACTGGAAGGCTGTGGTGGATGCGGTCAATATCATGGGCGGCGTCGACATTGAAATTACGCCGGCGGAATTTAAATACATCAATTCTTTTATCACCGAGACGGTAAAGTCAACCGGAATCGGATCGGTACAGTTGACACATCCGGGCATGAATCACTTGGACGGTGTGCAGGCGGTTGCCTATGCGAGATTGCGACTTATGGATACGGACTACAATCGCACCGAGCGTCAGCGGAAGGTGGTCTCGCTCTTAATGGATAAAATACGCGCTGCGGATACCGCAAAGCGGATTGAACTTGTGACTTCCGTTCTCCCGGAAACCAAGACCAGCATGGGCTTGGATGATGTGTTGGCGTATGCCAAGGATATTAAAAAGTACCATATCGCAGAGACTTCCGGTTTCCCCTTTGAGCGAGACGCGATTTGGATTGAGAAAAAGGACTGTGTCGTTCCGATAACGCTGGAAAGTAACGTCATCAGCCTGCATCAATTCTTGTTCCAAGAGGAAAATTACCAACCGAGCGCATCCGTGCGAGAGGTCAGCGATTATATCGTCAAAAAGACCGGTTTGAAGGGCAAAGGAAAGTCTGCGGAAATTCAGACGGACAAGCCGGGTGCGGTTGGGAATACCGGTGAAGTGAAGGAGAAAAACAAAAAGAGCTCGACAACAGAGCAAGCAGCGGAAGAGAAGGGGAGTAAGTCGAGTTCCGCCGCTGCAGAGAGTTCTGCGGCTGAGACGAGCAGCGCCGCGAGTACGGAGGCAGAGACCACGGTAGCGACAACGGAAAGCACTAAGAAAAAGCACAGCGAAGCCGCTTCGAAGACTAGCGAGAGTATCGAGGAAAGCAGCGCCGGTAAGGTGAAGCCGAAGAGCAGTGAAAAGGACAATGAGAGTGTTGTGGGACCCGGCGCCTCGATTCGAGAGACAAAGGAGAGTGCCACGAGTGCGGCCGAAACCGAGGTCGTCGGACCCGGTGCAGGGCTTCCGGCAAATTAATCACGAAAGCAGCGGAGCATACAAGCTCCGCTGTTTTTATCATTCGTATTTGAATATAACAACATATTAGTGAATATACATATTATAATTTATAATATGCAGGAATGCATGCGGTATATAGATGTAGAATATGCGATATTTAAGCGAAATACACAATATTTATGAATGAAATATTCATCGTCCCCGCCGATTCAATGTGGTTTCTTATTTGAAAAATACACATATACAAATAAACATGCGTAATAGTATGCAATAGATTCACGGATGGATCGATTGAGGCACGAAAAAGAATCTAGTTTTTAAATACTAGTTGACCTAGGCAATGAAAATGACTTACGATAAAAGGCAATTTCAAGCTTAACGTTTCGTTCCTATTTCAGGAGGGCATATATGTCGGAAGAATTACAGTTGTCGGTTCATCAAAGGGAATTGGAAGTTCCGTTGATTCAGGGAGGTATGGGAGTCGGTGTATCTCTGGAACGGCTTGCGGGTAGTGTTGCTGCTTGCGGCGCTATGGGCTGCATCAGTACGGCGGATTGCGGTTACCGTGAACCTGACTTTTATAAGAACCCGGAGGAAGCCAATCTGCGTGCGTTGCGGAAGGAAATCTCCGACGCGCGCGATATTTCCGGCGGAAAAGGTCTGCTTGCAATCAATGCCATGGTCGCAACGCAGCAATTTGCGGATGCTGTGAAAAACAGCGGTTTCTGCCGGCATTGACGCAGTTATTTCGGTGCAGGTTTGCCCCTGCAACTGCCGGAGTTGGTGCCGGAAGGAAGTGCACTTATTGCACCCATTGTTTCCGGCGGAAGAGCCGCAAAATTAATTCTACAGTCTTGGATGAACAAATATCATCGCTTTCCTGATTTCATTGTATTGGAAGGTTCTAAGGCCGGTGGTCATCTCGGTTTCAAAGAGGAGGATTTGCTCTCCGGTGAAACACCCTCTCTCGCGAATTTACTGAAAGATGTACTCGAGAATATCCGTCCGTTTGTGGATGCCGCTAAGAGGAACATTCCGGTGTTTTGCGCCGGAGGTGTATGGGATCAGAATGACATTCAAAGTCTCACCGAACAGGGCGCGGCCGGGGTGCAGATGGCAACTCGCTTTATCGCGACCGAGGAATGCGATGCTTCTCAGGCCTATAAGGATGTATTGCTCGGCGCAAAGCGCGAGGATGTTTCCATTATTCACAGTCCGGTCGGTATGCCCGGCAGAGCTGTGCACACGCCTTTGCTGAAGCGACTCGTGGATACCGGGCGCATCCCGCCGAATCATTGCTCGCGCTGCATTAAGAGTGTAATCCCGCACAGGTTCCGTTCTGTATTACAAATGCGCTGATTGAAGCCGTCAAGGGCAATCTGGAAGCGGGGCTTTTCTTTACCGGCGAGAACGTGGGAAAGATGAAGCAGATGACCACAGTCCCGGCACTGATCAAAGAACTCGGATATTGATTCTTTTGAACCATCTAATTTTGAAGCAAGCGGGCACTCGGAATGACACCGAGCGCCCGCTTGCTTTTCTTCCCGAAACATGTGAAATACCCAGAACGAAACATAAACATATTATGTAAACTTATTACTCTTCCGTTGCGCTTGCCGGATCTCTTGGGAGTGAGAATGCGTGCTCCGCAAAATGAGACCTCCGGTTCGGTCAGAATAAAACGAGGGAATCGATAAAATAATCGAATCATATGAGAATCATAAAATGAAAGCAAAATAGTTACATCATTGCAATCATTACATCATAGCAAGAGCACATGACGGCATGATGGCACATGACGACAGATTTTACGCCGAAGCGATACACCGATGCAGCTGTAATGTACAATCAGCCGTCAGGTACGGAAACAACGGTTCACGGAGCTGTACGGCGTTATCCGGTATCGGTATGGGAAAATCATGTTTGAGCAAGAAATAAATGCGGACAGATACCTTGGAGCAGTCGGAACGGTCAAGCGTAAGCTGCATCGCAGGATGATTGCAGAGCAAACGCGCATTTGAAGCTGCGTTACGATGACATTACAAGCAAAATCAACCGAATCAGATGAAAACATCATAAAGATTGTAAGCATGGATTGAATCAAGAGATAAGAAGCTTGTCTGAGAGCAGCTGGCAGTGTTATATAACTATTCGCGAAATGCTTGTTTAACGAATAGTTTGATGATATACTATGGCAAACAGGTAATCTTGAACCCTCTAAATTCGAATTGCTTATGAACCGTAACTTTCATGCGGAGGCTTATCATGGCGAAAAATTTAACACAAACCAACAACTATTTTGCGGAACTGGACCGTGCGAACATCTTACATCTACGCGAATTGCTCGCGGATCTCCCCGACTACTGCAGAACCTATCTCCGCGGCATTGAGCCGAGAACACAGTCCAGAACGCGAATTGCTTATGCTTATGATTTGCGCGTATTCTTTCAATATCTGATGCGGGAAAATCCGATTGCGGCGCGCTGCGGGAGCGCCAAGGAAATACCGCTCTCCCTGTTGGAGAGACTCCATTCAACCGATTTGGAGGAATACATGGAGTATTTGAAGTACCGACCTACCGAGCAAGGCGAAGGCATGCTGAATCAGGTGACCGGAATTAAGCGGAAACTGTCCTCTCTCCGGAGTTTCTATAAATATCTCTATCAGAAGGAAATGATTGAGAGCAATCCGGTAGACCGTGTTCTCCTCCCCAAATTACATGAGAAGGAAATTATTCGACTCGATGTCGATGAAATTGCGGATCTGCTCGACCAAATTGAATCCGGCGAAAAACTGAGCGAGCGCCAAAGGCGCTATCATGAAAAGACTAAGTTGCGGGATTTGGCGCTGATTACCTTACTGCTCGGAACCGGTATTCGTGTCTCCGAATGTGTCGGTCTCAACCTCTCTGATGTGGACTTTAAGAACGACGGTATCCGTGTTCACCGAAAAGGCGGGAAGGAACAAATTGTCTACTTCGGGGATGAAGTCGAGGAAGCCCTGCTCAACTATATGGAGGAACGCATGGCGCTGCAGTCCGAGGACTTTGAGGAACAAGCACTCTTTCTCTCACTGCAGCAAAAGCGTTTATCGGTTCGGAGTATTGAAAAGCTGGTCAAAAAGTACGCGCTGGTCGCAGCCCCGTTAAAACATATTACACCGCATAAACTGCGAAGTACTTACGGCACCACGCTCTATCGTGAAACCGGGGATATTTATCTGGTCGCGGATGTATTGGGTCACAGCGATGTCAACACAACCAAAAAGCATTATGCGGCCATTCAGGAAGATCATAGACGCAGTGCCCGCAACAAGGTAAGATTGCGCGAAAACTAAACATACGGACAGGCACAGGAGTAACAAATCCTTGTGCTTGTCCGTATATTGTTTTACTCACTTGTAAGTTTCTCTTCCACAGGCTCCAAAACAGTCAGGAAGCAGCCGGGATAAGCCGCGTTGTCTCATCGATGCCGTTGACGCGGCAGAGTTCCTCCACATAGAGCTCATCCGAGCGATACAGTCCCTGATTATAGCGCGTCGCGAAGTCAGAAAGTGTATCTCCCATCCTGATCTTGACGGAGCGATAGCGATAGGCTTCGCTGTGGTTTGCCATCTCGCCGGCACGCGCAACCGAGGCACGACCCGCGAAAAAGGCAAGGAAAAAGAGTATCAGGAGCAAAAGACCGCGCAGTCCCAGCTTCTTACTCTTCTGCTTACGGACGATACGTCCGTAAGTCCGTTGTTTTCAAATTGCTGCTTATGATTCCCGTAAGTGATCTGGCGCATGGCTTCCTCCTTCGAAACTTTGTTCTTGAACATCTGTTTGTATCCTATCACACGAACGGAAGTTCGACAAGAGGAAATCGAACAAAATTTCGCGAACAATCGTTTGCTTTTTCAGGAGCTGCGTGGTAAACTTTTAACTGTAAAGTTGAAGAATCCGGAGGAAAGTCTATGAGCCGTGATAGCATATCGGAAAAACAACGGGAAATTCTTACGTATATCAAGGAATGTATCTTGAAAAAAGGCTATCCGCCGTCCGTACGGGAAATCTGCACGGCGGTCAAGCTTCGCTCAACCTCTTCGGTTCATGCGCATCTCGGCGCGCTTGAGGAAGCCGGCTTCATTCGTCGAGATCCGGCGAAGCCCCGCACGATTGAGATTGTCGATGAGGAGTTCAACCTCTCCCGCCGTGAAGTGGTCAATGTTCCTATTTTGGGACGTGTTGCCGCAGGCGTTCCGATTTTTGCCGAGCAGAACATCAGTGACTACTTCCCTATTCCGGCGGAGAATCTGCCGAACCAGGAGACCTTTATGCTGCAGGTTCAGGGCAACTCCATGACCAAAATCGGTATTCTGGACGGGGATTTGGTCATTGTCGCACGGCAGTCCACGGCGCGTAACGGTGAAATTGTGGTTGCCCTTGTAGAAGACGGCGCGACCGTCAAGCGCTTTTATAAGGAGAACGGTCACTATCGCCTTCAACCGGAGAACGATGCGCTGGAGCCGATTATCGTGAAGGATGTCACCGTGCTCGGCAAGGTAATCGCATTGTACCGCAGTCTTTAAATTCTACTGTGACAGCAAAAAGCAGCCGTACTCGCTGATATGTACCCAGAATTCTGGACACATTGACTATCGTTAGGCACCACAACTGGATGCTATCCTGTATTGTACAGGAGGCATCCAGTTTGTTTTCTTCTGGATTCTCCTGTTGTTATAGTAATCGATATAATCATCGACTGCAGTAACAAATTCCTCAAAGGACTTGAACTCTTGCTCATGTCCATAGAACATCTCATTCTTCATCCGACCAAAGAACGACTCCATAATGCCGTTATCATGGCAATTCCCCTTTCTGGACATCGACTGTGTGATGCCATGCTTCTCAAGCTCGGTTCGATAGTAGGCGTGCTGATACTGCCAACCCTGATCTGAATGCATGATCAAGCCTGTTAACTTTGGGAACTTTGCAAATGCCTTATCCAGCATGTCCTTGATCTGTTCCATATTAGGATGCAGCGAAACATTGTACGAGATAATCTCGTTCCCGCACATGTCGAGGATCGGAGAAAAGTAGCACTTCCCCATCCCATGTTGAACTGAGATACATCTGTTGTCCATTTCTCGAGGGGGGTGTCTGAAATAAAATCCTGTTTAAGGAGATTGTCAGCGGTCTTGCCCACCTCACCTTCGTAAGAATGATACTTCTCCTTCGGACGCTTGCCGCGCAGTTCCATGTCGTGCATGAGCCGCTGAACACGCTTGTGATTGACCTCAAATCCACGATTATGCAGCTCCGCCGTAATTCGGCGGACACCATATCGCTGCCGGTTCTCATCGTAAATTCTGCGGATCTCTGCGGAAAGACCTGTATTCCTGAGAGCAACTGCGTCAGTCCTGCCAAGTTCATAGTAGTAGGTGGACCGGGACATTCCCATTGCTGTCAGCAGGTACTTCAGTTTGTATCCTCTGTCGCGGAGTTCTTTGATGATCGCTGCTTTCTCGCCTTGAGTCGCGCAGCTTCCTTTTCTTCTCTCAAGGCGATCTCTTTTTTTATTACTTCGTTCTCGGCCTTAATCAAGGCGTTCTCTTCACGAAGCCGGAGGAGCTCCTCGTATTCACTCTCCTGGAGTTTTCTGGGATTGTTGATATTTACTTTCTTCATCTTCACAGGATCCTTTGGCTTGCGGCCTTTCTTCTTACTTACATGTCCATTATACCCGTAAATCTTATATTTTTGCACCCAGTCATAGAGCAGACGGCTCCCAATGCCGGCCTCTAGCGCAACGGACTGTGCCGTCCTCCCGGCGAGAACCTTTGTGATTAGCTTCAGTTTCTCTTCAGGCGTCCACGGATGCTGCTTTCCATGCTTTAGGACCTGGGAGCCATTTGCCTTTTCGGCACGAGCCCATCGACGAATCATGGCGTGAAAGTTACCCGGATCGTTATAACCCTCCGGTGTCTCTGGCCATTTCCCCTGTCGATACAGGTCGACACACATCTTCTTGAATTCATAATCATAGCGCATGATAAAACCCTCCTTACTGTGACACTTTCGTGTCCAGTAAAGAGGGTACATATCACGCTGAGACGGCTGCTTTTTTATATGTCCGAAGCATGTATTCTTTTTTTATCCATTGTATAATCCTCCTTTTTCTGCTCTCTGATTTTGGTTTTTGAGCATAAAAAAGGAGGACTTCTACTGGCGTAAACAGTCCTCTCGTATCAAAAAAAGTTTTCTATTAAAAATTAACCTGTTATTTTTATCATTTCAAAATATCATTTTATTTCAACCTCCTTGTAGTTTTCTTACTCAAAATTCTTCAATAATTCCTCGATAGCCGTTCGCTTTCTCTATCAAGCTTCCCTTTGCACCCATTGTAAAAGCAATATCACTGCTACGAATAGCTAAGAGTTTATCCCCGACTTTTATTTCTAACATCTTCATCAAATCATTTGAAAGATATACCGTATTTTCTTTTAGTGAAAGCCAACCGTATTTTCTTCCTTTGTAAGCAATCAACTCTCCCTCGCTCAAACTTCTGTCTGCTAAAGTTGGATTTTCTTCCAAAACATTTTTGAGTGTTGAATGGGAAAGTAAATGTTCGGTCATTACACTAAACCCTCCTGTTTGCTTACTTCCTGAAACAATATAAATGTGATTTTCTTCTTTTAGCTTATATTCATCTACCGCCATTCTCGGAAAGATCAGCTCTCCATTTACTCTTATCCTCGACCAACCAAAAATATATTTTCCTCCCTTAGTCATCTGTGGCATTCTTGAGTTCCTCCAATGCTTTTTTTGTTATACGGACGGCTCCGGCACTATGAATACGAACAACAGGGTGTGTGTCATTATTTGCAAACTTCACTCAAATAGTGATGAAGTGTTCTTCTTAATTCTATAACTCCTCTTCCTTGAAAGGGTATGCTCATTTGCACGTGATTTGAAGGAAGAACAGGATCGTATCGTAACGACTGCAAAAGAGCAAGGTGGTCTCCCACCTTGCTTTTCGATTCCCTGTCGTTCGGAATGTATCGTTTCTCACAGGAAGATGTATTTCAGAATAAAGATTACGGTCAGCACATACATGAGCGGTGTGACCTTCTTGGCCTTACCGCCGGCAAGGTGAAGTACCGTGTAGCTGATAATGCCGAAAGCGATACCCTCGGAAATCGAGTAAGCGAAGGGCATTGCGAAAATGCAGATAAAAGCCGGGATTGCGGTCAGCATATTATTCCAATCAATCTTTGCGACCTGCTGCATCATGAAGAAGCCAACGACAATCAGAGCCGGGGCGGTCGCGAACGAAGGAATCGCGAGGAAGACCGGTGAGAAGAAAAGGCTTAGCAGGAACAAGCCTCCGACCACAATCGAGCTAAGGCCGGTACGTGCCCCCTCGGCAATGCCGGAGGAGGACTCCACAAAGGTTGTGATGGTAGAAGTACCGAGTACCGCGCCGACCGTGGTACCGATGGCATCCGCGAGAAGCGCTCCCTTAATGCGCGGGAGCTTGCCGTCCTTGTCGAGCATATCCGCCTTAGATGCACAACCGATCAGGGTGCCGAGGGTATCAAAGATATCGACAAAAAGGAAGGAGAAAACCACAACAAGGAAATTGACGGAAAGCACATTGCTGAAGTCCATCTTCATAAAGGTGGGCGCCAGAGATGCCGGCATCGCAATCAGGGAAGCCGGAATCAAGCTGTGGAAGCCGGCCTCCGGATTCGGCACATAAAGGCCGGTCAGCTGGCAGAGTATGCCGAGTCCCCAGGTAATCAAAATGCCAAGAAGAATATTTCCCTTCACATTCTTGATTACCAGCAGCGAGGTGATCAGTGTTCCGATCAGTGCAAGCACAACCGTAATTCCTTCGGAAGCAAACGTGCCCGTGGTAATTGCTTCCTTAAAGGAGAACAGCGTGACCAAGGTAGCGCCGTCGACAACGACATGTGCGTTCTGGAGACCGATGAAAGTAATAAAAAGACCGATACCGACCGATACCGCGAGCTTTAACTCCCCCGGGATCGCGTTGAAAATGGCCTCACGCACATTGGTCAGCGAGAGCAGGATAAAAATCAGGCCTTCAACACAGACCGCTGCCAGGGCAACTTCCCAGCTATATCCCATACCCATGCAGACCGAATAGGTGAAGTAAGCATTGAGTCCCATGCCGGCCGAAAGCGCAAACGGGAGGTTTGCAAGCAAGGCCATCGCAAAGCAGCCGATGGCGGAAGCAAGCGCCGTTGCCGTGAAAACTGCGCCCCCGTCCATGCCGGTTTTGCCGAGCAGGTTCGGGTTGACGGCGAGGATGTATGCCATGGTCATGAAGGTCGTAATTCCGGCAATCAATTCCGTACGCACATTGCTGTGATTTTCTTTTAAACGAAAAAACTGTTCCATATTCAACCCCCAGTTGGTTTACAGAATTAAATGATGTAAGCTAAATTCACTTCTCTTCTGCCGTGAAGCTCTTCGGATCGACGCTGACACCGTCCGCCCAAATGCGCTCCAGGTTGTAGAAGCGTCTGTCCTCTCCGTTGAAGATGTGAATGACCACATCCTGGTAGTCGAGGAGTATCCAGGTTCCGCTGTTGTAGCCTTCCTTCTGGCGCGGGAAGACCTCGTGTTTCGCGAGCTTCTCTTCGATTTCGTCCGCGATGGCCTGGGTCTGCTTCTGGTTGGTTCCGCTGACCAGCATAAAGTAATCCGCAACCACCGAGACCTTGGAGATGTCGATTACGGAAATCTCCGTGCCCTTTTTGTCTTCCATTGCGGTGACAGCGTATGCAAGCAGCTCATTTGTCGTCATAGTGTTTGACCTCCTTCAGCCATTGATAGCATTCTTCCGTCTTGCGGTCCGCTTTGACATTGCGCGCCGCGAGATAGCGCAAAGTATCTTCTGTGATGCGATAGACACAATCATCAAGATCTTCAAAGGCAAGATGACGTATCTCCGCGAGATTGTCTGCCTTGTCCCGATTCGGTTCGATGTAGTCGGCCGTAAATACGATTTTTTCCAGCAGAGAGAGTTCCCGTTTGCCTGTGGTGTGCCAGCGTATGGCGGAGAGCACCTGCGGTGTATGCACGTCGTATTTCTGTTCCGCGACATAGGGCCCCACAATTGCGTGCCAGAGTTGCGGAGAAGCCATATCCTCTTCGCTCCAAACATGGCCGGCCTTCTCCCCGAGGACAAGAAGTTCCTTTTTCCCGTATTCCTTGGCACAGTCGTGCAAAAGCCCCGCGAGTTCGGCATCTTCGACCGAAGCTTGATAGCGCATTGCAAGAGCAGCGGCTGTGTACGCAACGCCCAGCGTGTGCTGGAAGCGATCGGCACTCAGATTCTTTTCGAGCTTTCTGCGCAGTTCCGCTGTATCTTTTCGGTTCATAACTGCCTTCTTTCTCCGGGACATAAAGCCCCTCAGCCTGAATGTAGCGATACACGGCGGCAGGTAGGTATTGCGCCGCGGATTTTTTACCGGCGGCGAGGAGTTCCCGAATGTGCATCGATGAAATATCCAAGAGCGGAGTCGGAATCAGAGCGACACGGGCGCCGAAGCGCTCTTCCAAGTGACGGGCGTGTTCGCTCAGACTGCTGTGTTCGCGTGCATACTCCCGTGCGGCAACCAAGAGGCGGGCATTGCGGCAGATATCCTCCGGCGCATGCCAGTTCTCGAATTCAAAAAAAGAATCGGCGCCGAGTATGAGTGAAAACGCACTGTCCGGATACTCCTTACGGAGCAGGGCCAGGGTATCGCTCGTATAGGAGAGACCGCTGCGCTGTGCTTCAAAATCAGAAACCTCGAACTTCTCATAGGCTGCGGTTGCAAGCTCAGCCATGTGAAAGCGCTGCGCATAGCTTGCGAGTTTTCGTCCTTGTTTGTGCGGCGGCACGGCCGCCGGCATAAACCAGCAGGCATCCAGCGGAAAGTGGGCACAGGCCTCTTCCGCCAGCTTCAGATGACCGTTGTGAATCGGATCGAAGGTTCCGCCCAAAATTGCAATCTGTCGCATGGCTGTTTAGCCGCGCGGCAGCACGATCTTGCGGTGCTTCTCTTCTTTCGCTTGGCGATACAGCACAATCTTCTTGCCGATTACCTGCACCACCTCACTTTGGGTTCTGTCTGCGAGTCGCGCTGCCATATCCTTCGGGTCGTCGAGACAATTTTGCAGCACCGAAATCTTGACGAGTTCCCTCTTTTCAAGTGCTTCGCCGACCGCAGTCGTGAGTTCCGGGGTAAGGGCGGATTTTCCGATTTGGAAAATCGGCTCCGTCGTCATCGCAATCCCCTTCAAAAACGAACGCTGTTTGCTATTCAAGGTTTCCTCCGTTATTTGTAATAATCAAACTCGTGACCGTACATGCGCACCGTATCGCCGTCCTGAATGCCTGCCTTTTCGAGATCTTCCAGAATGCCGCTGTCCTTTAAGAAGCCCTGAAAGAAGTTAAAGCCCTTCTCCGACTCCAGGTTGGTATAGCCGAGCATCTTTTCAATGCGCGGACCTTCCACCACAAAGACTGCACCGTCACGCTCTATCGTGTAGGGTAGGTTGCGGTCTGAATCATAACTGATTTCCATCTCCGGCTCAAAGACCGTAATTTCACGCTCCATGCCGCGCAGTATTTCGAGGATACCGTAGGTCAGCGCACGTATGCCCTCACCGGTAACACCGGAAATCGGGTAGAGCGGAAAGCTCCGGAAAAAAAGCCGCGCGCAGGCGGTCAATCGGATTTTCTTCGCCCTCTTCCGGCTGTATGCTGTCAATCTTGTTTGCTGCAATGATCTGCGGGCGCGAAAGCAACGAAGCATCATATTTTTCAAGCTCGTGTTGTATGCGGCGTACATCTTCGACCGGATCTCTTCCTTCGGTCGATGCGGCATCCACCACATGAACCAGTACCTTGGTGCGTTCCACGTGGCGAAGGAAATCATAACCGAGGCCCACGCCCTCCGAAGCACCTTCAATGAGACCGGGGAGATCTGCCATCACAAAGCCTTCGCCGTCATCGAGGTCAACAACGCCGAGATGCGGGCGCAGGGTTGTAAAGTGATAGTTGGCAATCTCGGGGCGTGCGTTGCTGACACGACTCAATAAGGTGGATTTTCCGACGTTCGGAAAACCGACCAGACCGACATCCGCGATGACCTTGAGTTCCAAGCGGACAAAGAGGCCCTTGCCTGCCTGACCCGGTTTTGCGTAGTTCGGCGCCTGCATGGTTGCGGTCGCAAAGTGCATGTTGCCGACGCCGCCCTTGCCGCCGCGCAGTACAATCATACGGCGATTCTCACCGGACATATCGGCAATCACTTTGCCGCTCTCTGCATCGCGAATTACGGTGCCCTCCGGAACACGAATCACCAAATCTTTGCCGTCTGCGCCGTGGCAGCGCTTTTTGCCGCCGGGCTCACCGTTCTGTGCAACATACTTCCGGATATGGCGGAAGTCCGTCAGGGTGTTCAAACCGTCATAGACTTCAAAGATAATATCGCCGCCCCTGCCGCCGTCACCGCCGTCGGGACCGCCTGCCGGAACAAAGAGTTCGCGGCGAAAGCTCACATGGCCGTCGCCGCCCTTGCCGGATTGAATATAAATTTTGGCGTTATCTGTAAACATCCTATCTCCTGTATTCAGCTGAAACACAAACGGGCTTCATACTTAGCAGTATGAAGCCCGGTCTTACACTACAGCTCTCGTTCAGTTTTACTCAGCAGCCTCTGCCTTCGGGTAGACAGAAACTTTCTTGCGGTACTTGCCCCATCTCTCGAATTTCACAATACCGTCTGCCGTTGCGAACAGGGTATCATCGCCGCCTCTGCCGACATTGACGCCCGGATGAATGTGCGTGCCTCTCTGTCTGTAAAGGATATTACCGGCCAAAACAAACTGACCGTCTGCCCGCTTCGCGCCAAGGCGCTTGGACTCGGAATCACGACCGTTCTTGGTCGATCCGACACCTTTCTTATGAGCATGCAGCTGAAGGTTCATCGTGAACAACATCATTACACCTCCTGATCTTTGATCAATAAATATTCACTGCCGTATTCCTGCCGAATGGCCGCATACCCCAAAAGGAGCGACTTTAGCAGAAGTTCGGCGTTTTCGTTACGTTTGCCCAAGAGCACGAAGTCAAAGCTTCCTTCCTCCTCGCCGAAGTGCGTCTCAAACTTTGCATCTGTCAACTCTGCGACAGAATTTGCAAAATTGAGTTCCAGCGCGGAGACCGCCGCACAGATGATATCATAACCGCTGTCGGCATAGTCCGCATGACCGAGGGAGCGGATTCCCACTGCCCTACCGCTCTTGTCGCGCAGAATTTCAACTTCTATCATGCCTTAGGCATTGATCTTATCGATCTTCACCTGCGTGAAAAGCTGTCTGTGGCCGTTCTTCTTGTGATAGCCGAGCTTCGCCTTGTACTTGTAGACAATGACCTTCTTCGCCTTTGCCTCTCTCAGCACGGTTGCGCTCACGCTTGCGCCGGACACCGTGGGTGCACCGACAGTCAGCTCGCCGTTGTTGACAGCAAGAACCTGATCAAACGTAACTGTCTGACCTGCTTCAACGCCAAGCTTCTCAACCTTAATGATGTCACCTTCCGATACCTTATACTGCTTCCCGCCAGTCGCAATAATCGCGTACATACTGGTACCTCCTTCAATCATTACTCGCCAACGATGGTGTCTGCCCTTGACAGAACTTAGACCTTGTTGTGCGGCATACCCATATATATTACAAGAACCGTTATAACCTGTCAAGAATTTGGCGAAAAGAATTGTTCCTGTATGCTCTTTCCGCGGCGCGGCCTTACCAGCTCCGCGAGATTTAAGCCTGTAATGTCCACAAATTTGGTCGCTAGCGTATCCTTTGCGGCGAGGGTCTCAAGGGTATCGACGAGTGCGTCCAGATGATCCTGTTCCGCAAAGTCTATGAAATCGACCAAGATGATGCCGGATAAATTGCGAAGTCGCAGTTGATGCATCAGCTCTTCCGCGGCCTCCCGATTGGTGCGGCTTAAGGTTGCCTCCTTATCTTTACCGCGCACATCCTTGCCGCTGTTTACATCGATCACGGTGAGTGCCTCGGTGCGCTCAATCACGATATTGCCGCCGCTCGGCAGCCAGACACGTCGCGCCAGCGCAGACTGTACGACGGTCTCAAGTCCGTATACCACGGGGAGGCTGAGCTTTGCATCCGCGTAATAGCGAAGCTTGAGCTGTTCGTTTAGCTGCTTTGTGTTAAGTTCCTCTCCCTGAAAACGTTCCGGTAATTTTTTGCGGTATTCCGGCATCTCCTCAGGCGAAGAGCCACTGAGCTGCTCATATACTTCGGGGAGATCCGTGATAAGCTCCAAGGGATTGCCGCTTCGCAGACACGCCGCGAGCAGCTGTTCCCAGGCCTTGGGCGCGGGCTTTAAGCAGCGCGGTGCCTGCAAGAATGCGGCGCGGGACAGTACGGGATCGTCTTTTCGAAAACGCGCGGCAGCGGCCGTATAGCCTTTTTTCGCGTGCGCATCCTTTTTGATTTCAACCAGAAGCTCTGTTCCCTCGGTAATTCGATCCGCCGGTTCACCGTTTGCGAGGCGTATTTTTTTTGCCTTCTCAAGATTCAAGTAGGCATTTACCCCTTTGCCGATATCCAGGAAGGCTGCATTGATGTTTTTTTGCACATGGGAAACACGCGCCAAATAGATTGCGCCGACCTCGGTTTCATGCGCCCGAGAAAATTCCAGTTCTGCCGCGCGTCCGCTCTGAAACCAAGTGCTGAGGACGCCGTCTCGAAAGCGGCAAACCACAAGTTTGTCAGAAGACTTCTCCATAGCTTTCCAAATTCCTCATCTCGCTGTCGTAGAGTTCGGTGCGAACCACGCGACGCGGCAAGTTCGCAAAGGAACGCCCCTCTTCGCGCGCAAAGAGCGCGGAAAGAAGAAGCTCCGGCTTTAAATTTGCCTCACTGCCCTGCGCCACGGTACAGCGAAGGCGATTGTCTTCCAAGCGAAGGTTGTGGATCATGGGGCGTATGTCGAGTTCTCGGAGCTTGCCTTTCTTGCCGGTCTTTTCCACTGTGATTTCAGACTGCGAGAGCAAGCTGTCTATGGCAGCGCAGAGTAGTTCGCGCTCCGCTTCGGAGAGCGCGCGGTAAGCGGCACCGTCCGAAACTGCCCTGCAATCAGATCCTCCGTTGCGCTCGCGCGGAAAAAAATCTCATAGTCTGCGGCATGGACAATGGACATACAGTTTGGGGAGTCGTCCGGAAGCTTTAAGAAGGAGAGGATTTTAACGCCCTCCGCCATTTCCCGATTTAAGCGTTCCACGGCCTCTTCGCTGTGCAGCCCGCTTGCCCCCTCTTCCGCAATGCGCAAATCGAAGTACTCGGCCTTGCCCTCAAGTCCCATACCGAGCGGTGCCGCAAAGCTCATAATCTGATGGGGATGAAAGCCTTCGGAGTACGCGACGGGGAGTTCGGCGCGCCGGTTTGCCTTCTGGAAATAGCGCATCATATCCAGGTGGCCGACAAAGCGGAGATTTCCCTCCTTTGAGAATTTAACTCTTGTTTTCAAAACAAACTCCTCCCTGATAAGATGTTGCGCCGCAGCCGGCGCAGTGTTCGCGGCAGTTCGGCGTCACCTTCTCCTGTAAGGCATTGTTCCACTCTCGCTTCAGGAACTCTTTGCTGACACCGCAGTCAATGAAGTCCCAGGGCAACAGTTCGTCCGTGCTGCGCTCACGTTGGGTGTAGAGAAGTCGGGATCCACCGCGCAGGTCGCAAAGGCATTCGCCCAGCGAGTCTCGTCAAAATACTCGGTCCAGGCATCATACATGGCGCCGTCCCGGTAAGCGCATTCAATGACATCCGCAACGCGTCTGTCTCCGCGCGCGAAAACGCCTTCCATCAGCGTGGTGCCGACATCGTGGTATTGATAGCGGAGGCTCTTCCAGTTCTTCTCTTGCTTAAAGGTCTCCTTTACAAAGTGTGCGCGCTGTTTGTACTCTTCCGCAGTGCACATGGGGGCCCACTGGAAGGGGGTAAAGGGCTTCGGGACAAAGAAAGAGGAACTTGCGGAGATCTGGACTCTGCCCACGCGCTCGCTCTTCGGAATCTCATCGTAGAAGAGATCGGCGACCTTTTCGCAGAGATCCGGTATACCCTTTCTGTCCTCCTCGGTCTCCGTCGGAAGTCCGAGCATAAAGTAGAACTTCACCTTGGTCCAGCCGCCGTGGAAAGCGGAGGAAACACCCCGCATGATGTCCTCCTCCGTAATGCCCTTATTGATGACATCACGGAGACGCTGGGTCCCGGCTTCGGGCGCAAAGGTGAGCGAACTCTTTTTGACATCTTGAATGCGCTCCATGACATCAAGCGAAAAAGCGTCGATGCGCAGGGACGGAAGCGAGATGTTGATTTTTCGCTCCTTGGTGTATTGAATCAGGTACTCCAGAAATTCCTGCAGGTGGGAGTAGTCACTGGAACTCAGCGAGCTCAAGGAAATCTCCTCGTTGCCGGTGATTTTCAGTAGCTTCTCCGCATAGCGTTTCAGATACTCGACCGAATGCTCGCGCTGCGGACGGTATACATTGCCGGCCTGACAAAAACGACAACCGCGAATACAGCCGCGCATCAATTCGAGCACGGATCTGTCCTGGGTCACGCGAATAAAGGGCACCAGCGGATTGTCAATAAAATCCGCGCGGTCCAATACGGACATGACAAGGCGACGTACCTTTGCGGGAGCCTCGGGACAGAGCGGCTTGAAGGCTGCCAAGGTACCGTCTTCGTGGTATTCCGGCTCATAAAACGCCGGCACGTAGATGCCCGGCAGAGACGCAAGCTTTTTTTAGGAAAGAAGCGCGGTCTCCGCCCGCTTCCTTGTGTTCACGGTAGAGGTCCAAGAGCTCATCGTAGACCACCTCGCCCTCGCCCATGTAGAAAAGATCAAAGAAGGGGGCAATCGGTTCCGGATTGTAGGTGCAGGGGCCTCCGCCGATTACAATGGGGTCCCCGTCTCTGCGGTCAGCGGCACGAAGCGGAATCTGCGAAAGTTCAAGCACTTGCAGAATATTGGTGTAGCACATCTCGTACTGCAGCGTGATGCCGAGAAAATCACACTCCCTTACCGGAAGCTGACTTTCGAGTGTAAAGAGCGGTATCTTCTTTTCGCGCAGAATGCGATCCAAATCGGTCCAAGGCGAGAAAACACGCTCACAATACACATCCTCGCGACGATTGAACATGCTGTATAAAATCTGAATACCAAGATGGCTCATTCCGATTTCATAGACATCGGGAAAGCACATCGCGAAGCGAATTTTGACTTGGTCCGGATCTTTCTTGACACTGTTGATTTCGCCGCCGATATAGCGCGCAGGCTGTTCCACCTGCATTAATATTTCTTCATCCAAAGCAAGTTTTTGCATTATGATTCAGTCCTCTCGCGGTCTTCCCGCACTTGCAAATACAAATCCAAAGCTTCCAAATAGTGGAGCGGAACCGTTTCCGTTTCACGGATTCGATAGCTTTTGTCCATCTCGGCATAGGTAAAGCTTTTCCTTCCGCCGCCCTCCATGCGCCTTGCATAAAGTATCAGTTCTTCCAAGGGGAGCAGGTAATACTCTTCTCTCGCCGTGAAGGCAAGGAGAAGAAACGAGATGCCGCGCTGGCGCTCAAAGTCCCGCATAAAGCCGAGCTGGTGGGCATGCAGATTGGCGAGCGGAAAGGTATCGCTCGCACACTCCTTTGCGTCAAAGCAGACCGGAATTCCCTGTACTGCGCCGATATAGTCCACGGTACTCTGTTTCTCAAAATAGGCCAGAGTAATACAGCGTCGGTTTTTTCCCATCTCGACCGGCGTGATCGGGGTAGGTATCTTTTGCACGAGTGCGAGTCCCGCCGTGCGATATGCCTCATTGCTGCGGTTGATTAACTCCTCGAGAAGAGATCCGCGAAGGCCGCGGCTGTTCCAGGTTCCCATTTTAATTTACCTCCGGAAAGAGTTCCGTGAACAGTTCGGGAGGTGTTGCCGAGATTATTTTTCCGCTCAGTGGTTTGAGCGCAGCCTCTTCCGTCGGAAAGCGCAGTTGATATGCGTGTAAAAGCTGATGTTTTAATCCGTAGCGCTGCATAAAATAGGAGTTTTCCGTGCGATCGCCGTATTTCGGGTCTCCGATGATCGGATGTCCTACGGCCGCGAGCTGCGCGCGAATCTGATGCGAGCGACCGGTCAGCAGCTCTACCTCCAGTAAACTCAGATTGTCGCGAACCGCAAGCGGACGGAATGCCGTCTGAATTTCACGGTCTTCCTCGCTTTCGCGTGTCTTGCGAATACACACCCGATTACCGCTCTTGTCTTTATAGAGAAAAGCAGAGAGCCGCATAGCCTCTCTGACTTCTCCTTTGACACATGCAAGATAGAATTTTCGAAGCTGTTTTTCCCGAAGCTGTTCGGAGAGCGCTTGTGCGACCGCAAGGCTCTTCGCAGCAAGCACGAGCCCCGAGGTGTTTCTGTCCAGGCGATTTACGACGCCCGGTTTGTACTCACCCGGTTGCTCCGGATGATACTCCCCTTTTGCCGCAAGGTAGCCGAGCATATATTCATTGACGGAAACATCGCGCGGCGTCGCCTTCTGCGAGAGCATACCGACGGGTTTGTTGAGCGCAAGCAGGCAGTCGTTTTCAAAGACTATGGCATCCTTTAGCCCATCCCACTGCGGGAAGTGCTGTGCACTCTGCCGTTCTCCCGAAACTTTTGATAGGTCTCGTCCGAAAACCAAAGGCGTACCACATCACCGGCCGCAAGTCGTTCGCTGCCCTCCGCCTTTTTATCATTGCGGGTGATATTCTTTTTGCGGAGCATGCGATGTAAAAAAAGCAGTGTCTGCCAGCGGGAGGATTTTCCCGAGAAAGCGGTCCAAACGCTGTCCCGCGGCATTGTCTGCGATTTTAAATTCCTTCAAAACGTCCTCCTCAGAACGAAAGACCAAGCAGAGTTCTTCTGCACTTTAAGACCTTTTCCTTTTGCTCCTTCGGAAGTGCATCGATGTTGAAGCGCGGTAAGTTCTCAATCGAGTCAAAAAAGCCCTTATCGCCGTAACCGAGAACAATCGGGAAGCCGATGCGGTCCACGGTCATATAATGATCGAGATATTTCTTTAATTCCGCCTGCTGCTTGGCATCGCCGCAACTCTGAACATAGCACTTGCCGTTTGTAATCAGCATGAAGTCCACCGGGAAACCGGTCTTGTCAGTCATAAAGATGCAATCATAGAGCATAATTCCGCGATCTTCAAACTGCTTCGCGTAGGCATAGCGCTCAGCCGAGGGGGTCTTTGCACGCGAAGCGATAAAGGACATAACGACAAAGAGGGAAAGCGGAACCACAGAAAGAACGATGCCTATGGTAAGAATTGTGCTCGGAAGCTTGCTGACGCGAAGCGACAGGGTGAATAAATAATACATAAGGCCGCCGAGCAGAACCGCGCTCAGCATGAGGCGGGTCTGGTGCCAGCGTCGGTATCCGTAAGTACCTTTTTTCGCAATTTTCATCTTGTTTCCTCCTTAGTCTGCCACAGTTCTCTGTAGTCTTTAATCATCGCAAAAGCCAGTTGCGCCTTTTCTTCGCGGTAAGAGGCCGAGAATTCATCTTCTACGGCATAGACGCGCATGCCGGCACTGAGACCGGCCTGTATGCCTTCGGGTAAGTCCTCAAAAACCGCACAGCGTTCCGGAATCACGCCGCTCTTAGCGGCAGCTTTCAGATAAATTTCGGGGTGCGGTTTTCCCTTCTTGACATCTGTGCCTGAGACAATGACATCGAAATAGCGGTCAATGCCGTGCGCTTCTAAGACCGCGTCCACCATGGGCCGCGCATTGCTGGTCGCAATTGCCATTTTAATGCGACGACGCTTCAATTCCGCCAGGAACGGGAGCACGCCCGGTTTTAAGGCGGTGTTGTTCGCATAACGCTCAATGGAGAGCTCTTCCCAATCCCTGAGCATCTGCTCCTTGCTGTCCGGGATGCCGAACACTTCTTTAAAATAGTCTGCGACTTCCCCGATGCCTCTTCCGCCGAGAACCTGGGAGAGGTTTTCCGGTGCTTCGATGCCGAAGCGTTCCAAGTAAATACGGTCGATCTCCGCCCAGTGTCCCATGGAATCTGCCAGGGTTCCGTCCAAATCAAAGATGACGGCATCATAGTCTGCAAAGGAAAAGGGTGCAGACGCACTGCCTTGTTCCGCGTAGGCAAGCAAACAGCGCTGTTCTTCCGCGCTGAGTTTTCGGAATTCCCCGGGACCCAGATTCAGCTCCGAGAGACAGAGCGGCCCCATGGAAAGACGCCGCAACTTTTCGACCGGGCAGCCGAGCGCCGCAAACATGCGCTTTACCTCGTGAAATTTGCCCTCGACAATGGTAAGTAGAGCCGGGTTTTCCGCAGAGTCCAGTTTCCCGGGAAGAAAGCGTGTCCCGTCCGCGAGTTCCATCCCCTTTGCAATGCGGTCCGCCGCATCCGAAGGCAATACGCCGCTGTAGCGGACTTCATACTGCTTCGGCACCTTCTTAGACGGTGCAAGCAGCTTGTGAACCAGGGCACCGTCGTCCGTAATCAGCAGTAGCCCCTCGGTATCAATGTCGAGACGTCCGCAGGGGGCAAGCCCTTTGCGCTGAAGGCCCATATAGGAGATGACGGTTTCGTGTCTCTTGTCCTCGGTTGCGCTCAATACGCCCGCGGGTTTGTTCAGGACCCAATATTCTTTGTCGGCAAAGCCGAAGGGAGCGCCGTCCAGTGTAAGGTTCATCGTTTTCGGATCTAATTTTTCTTCCGGCGTTTTGACAGGAATGTCATTGCACTTCAGGCGACCGGAACGAATGATTTTCTTGACTTCGCTTCTGGTTCCGACACCCTGCCGAAGCCAGAAGTTTATCCGCTCTCATTAAGCTCATCGCTGCATCCTCCAACCCGGCAAATAGAGATTTTTATAGCGCAGCTTGTCTTGCTTCACAAAACCGAGCGGATAGCCGTCGACACAGAAAAGTCGATAACCGCTTCCGCTTTCTGTTGCGTCCACGGTTTCGCCGCGAAGGTAGCGGCGCACGGCGGGATCGTCCGCCGGAAAGGAAACGCTATCCTTCCAGTCCTCTGCGCGAAGGAACATGGCCAAGGCCTGAGAAGGTTTAAATCTGCTGTGTGAGACCTGGCCGAGCAGCAGCCCGGTTCTTAAGTAGCGGAGCGAAGGGCGGAGTACATCCCCCTTCGGGATTTCCAGGACATAATCGCCCTGCAGTTTCAGGCGGGAAAAGTCAGGCTTCCAAAGGCTGTTTGCAAAGAATTCCTCGAGCGCCGGTTGCAGGTTTCGAAGCAATTGTTCTTCTTGTTTGCCGCGCAGTACGCCCCCCTGTCTGCGGCGTTCCGTCCGTTCTCCCGCTTTTTTGAGACGTGCGACAAAGTGCCCCTCCGCACGCGCACACTGCGGAAAAAGCCGCACGGTGCCCGGGAGAAAGGCAGAGGCGCTGAGTCCTTGATTCGCGGGGATCGGATCGACGGAAAAATCGGGATGGCGCTCCAAAAATGCCTGAATCTGCGTTTCGTTTTCGTTTCGGTTATAAGTGCAGGTCGAATAGAGCAGAGTTCCGCCCGGAACCAACATTTCCGAGGCATCGTCCAAAAGCTTTGCCTGCACGGGACAGTAGAAGTCCTTACCGTGTTCCAACCAAGCCTTGATGACCGCCGGGTGCTTTCGGAACATGCCCTCTCCGGAGCAGGGGGCATCGACCAGAATGCGGTCAAAATAGAGCGGGTATTCTCGCTTTAATCGCTCGGAGTCCTCACAACTGATACAGCAGTTCCCGATGCCCATGAGCTCAATGTTCTTCAAAAGGGCACGCGCGCGGGAAGCACTCAGATCGTTGGAAAGCAAAAATCCGTCTCCCCGGAGGTCTGCTGCGATTTGCGTACTTTTTCCGCCGGGGGCAGCACAGAGATCCAGAATATGTTCCCCGGGTTCTGTGCCGAGCAAGGCAGCGGATGACATGGCCGACGGCTCCTGCATATAATAGAGACCTGCATAATAATACGGGTGGGAGGTGTACTCTCCGCCCGTCTCGCAATAAAAACCGTTATTTGTCCAAAGAACCGGATCTAAGTTGCCGAAAGCTGCCAGCAAGCGTTCGTTGCTGATTTTCAGGCTGTTGACGCGCAATCCCGACAGCGGCGTCTCTTCCATGGCCGAGAGATAACGCTCGTATTCGTCCTCACCGAGCAGAGTCCGCATTTCATCCAGAAAGGGACGGGGAAGTCGATCGATAATCAAACTTGCTCCTCCTATGTATAAAAAGAGTTTGCACGAAGGCAAACTCTTTTCGCTGATTACTGCTGTTGTTCGATTGCCTGTGCGCTCTCGTTGCTCGCAGCAAGTTGCTGACGATTGGCTGCAATCTGATCAAAGCTCTGGCGGAACGCTGCCTGCAATGCCTGATTTCTCGCCTCAGACTCGCGGGAAGCATTTCCGATGATGTTCTGCACATTCAGAAGGAGCTGATCCGTGTACTGAATCGAGCTGAGTCGAATACCGTTCGCTTCCGCCTGTGCGGCATCCACGATGCTCTGTGCCTGAGCGCGAGCGCTCGCAAGAATCTCATTTGCGGTCGCGGTTGCCTTCTGCACAATCTCCGACTGATTGATCAACTGTTCGGTCTTTTTCGAGGCCTCATTGACCAGGGTATTATAGCGCGCCTGTGCGTCCATAATGATGTTGTTCTGATTGTTCAGGATGCGCTTGCTCTTGTCCAGTTCCTCCGGAATGGCCATGCGAAGCTCGGAAAGTTTTTCCTGTAACTCCTCCTTCTGCACGACAATCTTCGAGGCAGAAAAAGCCGTAGGTCTGCAATCCTCAATGTAATCCTCAATTTCGGCAATTACTTGCTCTATTCTGCTCATGCCCCTGCTCCATTTTCATAATTCTGACGGCTTCTGTATTTCTCCATAATTTTCTCGGCTACGCGGCTGTCCACAAAAGCACTGATGTCACCGCGGTAGGCTGCGATTTCTTTGACAATGCTGGAACTCAAGTAAGAATACTTGAGGTTCGTGGTCAGGAAAAACCGTGTCGATATCCGGTGCAATCACGCGGTTCGTCTGCGCAATCTGTAACTCATATTCGAAGTCCGTCACCGCTCGCAAGCCGCGTACCATCACTTGGGCGCCCTTTTCATGGCAATATTTAATCGACAGCCCGTCAAAACTCTCGACCTCAATATTGGGAATATCCGCCGTTATTTCGCATAGCATTGTAACACGTTCCTCAGTCGTGAACAACGGGGATTTTGCCTTGTTGTTCAGGACCGCAATGATCAGGTGATCAAACATTTCGGAAGCGCGTTTAATGATGTCAAGATGCCCGTTTGTGACCGGATCAAAGCTTCCCGGATAGACCGCTATTGTCATGTCTCGTCGTTCCCTCTCTGGAGAAAGATATGTTGATTGGTCTTATATGCCTTAATTTTTACAATACGATAGCCAAGTGCCTCAAAACGACTCGGATCCGCATCAATCTTCGCCTCAACAATGAGGAGGGTATCATCGTGAATCAGGCCGGAATTTCGAAGCTGCTGCAGTGCCCTCTCTTCCAGCCCCGCTCCGTAGGGAGGATCCAAAAAGACCAAATCAAAGGGCTCGCATTTTGTCCCGGCAAGCCTGGTCAGCGCGGCCGAAGCATCGGTTGCGAGCAACTCCGCTTTATCCGCAAGACGCGTGTGTTCCAGATTCTCACGGATGATGCGTGCTGCCTTTAAATTCTTTTTCAACGATGACCGCCGAACTTGCTCCGCGGGACAAGGCTTCGATGGCAATTCCGCCGCTGCCGCCGAAGAGATCCAGAAATCGGGAGCCCGGGACTTCCGGCTGCAGCATATTAAAGAGGGTCTCCTTGATGCGGTCTGTCGTGGGACGGGTATCTTCGCCCGGCAGGGTCGATAGCAAGAGTCTCCTTGCACTTCCTGCAATGACTCTCATTAATTTGAACCTCCTTCACCCGGGGCGGGCTGTACCGATCCGGTCCCCGGTTTGTTCTGCGGCGCTCCGGTCGAAATACTCGGATTCGGGGAACCGCTCTCTGTCTGTCCGGGGCCCTTCTTTGCTTCGCTTGGCTTTGCGGCGGCCGCGCTTGTCGCCGCAGCAGTGCTGTCCTGTGCGCTCTGCGACTCTGCGCCGGAACTGCTCTCTGTCGGAGCGGTAGCAGGCGTCGGTTCCGTTTTCTTCGGCTCCGTTCCGGGTAAGGTATAGACCAGCACCGGTGTGCCGGCACTCACATTTTCAAAAAGGGTTTTTGCAACCGCAGGCGGCAGGTTCACGCAGCCGTGAGACCCTGCTGTCAGGTAAATATTACCCCCGAAGGTATTTCTCCAAGATGCATCATGGAAGCCTTCGCCGTTGTTGAACGGCATCCAGTAGTTAACCGGTGCGGCATAGCCCTGACCGCGAAGCGTTGCGTTGCGCTGCTTATAACTGATTGCATAGGCCCCTGTATGGGTTACGGTTCCTTTCGACTCGTTTCCCGAAACAAAGTCGGAAGAAATCAGCTGTTTCCCGTCCTTATAGAAATAGAGGTGCTGCGCACTCAAATTGACCTCGACATAGGTGGAGCCGTAGTCGGCACCGCTCAGAGAAGCGGCTTTTTGAGAAAATTCCGGCGTGCGCTGCGTCTTGGTGCCCGATGCAATCGCCTCGCGAAGCCAGCTTTTTTCTGCGTCCTGGTTGACCTTCCAGCCGTAGGAACCGCTTTTTACCGTAACGGTTGCGCCCCATCCGGTTTTAAGGCTCTTCGGCTTATTATAGGTGTCATACTTCGAGGCAAGCGTTTTGATAAACTCGTTCAACTTGCCGTCGTCCAGCTTTACGCCGCCCTTGCCATCCGGTGAGATCCAACTGTGAAGCTGCTCGCCGGTCAGAACGATACCGGAATCACCTGCATAGCTGATGTCGGTTTTTAGGTACTGATTCATTGCCTCGACAGATTTGACCAGAGCCTCATTGTCCGAGCGGACTTCCGGCTCGGTATAGAGTTTCTCGGTGTCCAAATTAAGCTCCGGCTGCAGTGTTGAGACAGCCTCTTTGATTTTTGCCTTCGCCTCTTCCGTCTTTAACTCGGTGCCTTCCTCTTCCTTCTCGACGGTGTAAGATTTTCCGCTCTGATAGTCCGAGATGTGCGCATTGACAGGTTTCTTGAAGTTCTCGGTCTGAAAGAAAGGCAGGGCCTTGACAGCGGATTCAAAGCGTTCGTCGTCAAGCTTCGCCATAGCATCCAAGCTTTCCTCGTGACGCGAGAAATAGCGCGGTCCCCAGGAAAAAATGTTCTGATCGGAAATTAAATTACCGAGCGTATCCCCGAAGTCATAGTGGAGATTTACCTCCGATGCGCTGATGCTCGCCTCTTCATTCTCACGTGCCTGAATCGTGAGCTTATAATCCGCAATTCCGGCGTTCATTGCGGCCTCGGCATCGATCGCGCTTTTACCGGATACATCAACACCGTTGATGACCGTGTTGGGAAGAAAGACACGGTGATACTTTTGTCCGTAAATGGTATACGAAGCAGCGGTTACCGCAAGGAGAACCGCTGCTGTCAACAATATTTTCTTTCCTGCGGAAGAACGGCGCTTCGGCGGTTCCTCGGGCTCTTCAAGCGTCAAAAACGGCGCGGGTGCTTCTCGAAGCGGCAGTTCTTCCGGTACGCTTTCCGTTGTCTCTTCCGCCGCTTCGTTTTGCTCCGGTTTGACATAGAAGTTATCCTTCTCGGGTTCCGGCTTCAGTCCGCTCAAACGGCCTCGGTCTCTTCCCGCTCGGTTCCGTCCGCTTTCACGCGCGCCGCATGTGAGAGTGCCTCGGCGGCACTGTCCGAACTCTCCCACTGCAGAGCTTCCCGCTTTCTTCCCGAACAGCAACCGGAATCGGGGTGTCATCTTCCGGAAAGCACCGTATCCAAAGCCTCGGGCTGCCGTTCTTCCGTGTCTGCGGTAATACGCGTACCGGCGACCGGCATATCTCCGAGATCCAAATCTTCAATCAGTGGGTCTTCTCCTGCCTTACCCAACAATTCATCCATTCGCTATGCTCCCTACAATACGACCTTTTTATGTACCACAGGCAGATCGAAATCCGCCTGATCTAGCGCATCCACAGCTTCTTTTGCAAGCTGAAGCACTGAATAATCATTATAAATGTCTCCGAGACCGAATGTCAACTCTCCGCTCTGGACCGCACCGAAAAGCTCCCCCGGACCGCGCTGCTTTAAGTCCGCGGCCGCGATTTCAAAGCCGTCATTGCTGCGCTGCAAGAGTCCCAGACGTTCGCTTCCCTCCCGGCTCTTTTTCCCTTGAACAAAAATACAATAAGCCTGTTCCTTGCCTCTGCCGACACGGCCGCGCAATTGATGAAGTGTTGCAAGACCGAAACGCTCCGCGTTTTCAATCATCATAACGGTCGCATTCGGTACATCAACACCGACTTCGATGACGGTCGTCGCAACCAGTACCGAGATTTCACCGGCAAGAAAGCGTTCCATAATGCGCTGTTTTTCTGCCTCTTTCATGCGTCCGTGCAGAGCTTCGACCGTGATTTCACCGCGAAAGCTCGTGCGGAGTGCCGCGCTGTAGTCCTCCACATTTTCAAGTGAGGTCAAGGGATTCGCTTCCACCTGAGGACATACAATGTAGGCCTGGTGCCCCGATTCGACTTCGCGCTTAATATGTAAGAGGGCCTTGGGCCTGTCCTTTTTCTCAATCACGGCATTTTTAATCGGCGTTCTGCCTGCCGGGCGCGCATCGATGACCGAAATATCCAAATCACCGTAGAGGATAACCGCTAGGGTGCGCGGTATCGGGGTGGCGCTCATTACGAGCACATGGGGCTGTTTTCCTTTTCCGGAGAGGGTTTCTCTTTGCTGCACACCGAAGCGGTGTTGTTCGTCGGTCACAACCAACGCAAGCGATGAAAAAACCACGCGCTCTTCCAGAAGAGCGTGGGTTCCGATCAGAATATCCACCTTCCCCTGCGCCAGTTTTTCGAGAAGCTCACGCCGCTCTTTCGCCCTGGTGGATCCGGTCAGTATACCGATGCGCGGCCCGTCTTCGGCCTCGCCGAAGAGTTCGGAAAAAGTGCGGTAATGTTGTCTTGCCAGCACCTCGGTCGGTGCCATCAGCGCCCCTTGGAAGCCGGCATGCCAAACAGCATAGAGGGCCGCGGCAGCGCTCGCTGTCTTTCCGGAGCCGACATCGCCCTGTACCAAGCGGTTCATAACACTGCCCGACATAAAATCCTTTGATATTTCCAGACATACTTTTTTCTGCGCATCGGTCAGCGAGAAGGGAAGTCGGGCTGAGAACTCCGTCATTGCTGCCTGTGCGTCAAAAACAAAGGCGGATTTTTCGTTGCGGAGCGTCTCCTTCATGCGGCGCACATCATACAGAAAGCGGAAGAAGCCGTCGAATACAATGCGCTTTCTGGCTGCCGCAAAGTTGTCCATGTCCTCCGGACGATGAATTTCTCGCACGGCACGATCCTCCGGGAGCAGCTCATATTGTTCTCTCAAGGTTGCGGGCAACCAGTCACAGAGAGGGGGTGAGAGCGCGAGGGCCTGCTCCATAAGGCCCGCAAAGGTCTTCTCTCCTATGCCTTTTGGCAGGGCATATTGCGGTACAGGCCTATGCAGTAATTTTTCATATTGTTCCGCCGTGAATATTTGCGCTTGCTGAGTTCAAAGCGCTTTCCGACAGCGTTGAGTTTCCCGAACAGCACCGCTCGCCGTCCGGGACGCAGCGTATTTCGAAGATAGGGGCATGTGATACCAGGTGGCAATCAGCTCTCCCGAGCCGTCACTGAAGGTGCCGGTGCAGAGCTGCACCCGCGTTCCCGCGCGCCTTACCAGCTCGCGCACGGCCTCTGCGTGTACCGCAATCGGATTGCCTACCTCTTCGTCGGTCAAAGCGCCGATTTCCGTAATTTCCGGATAGTTGACAAAGCGCAGCGGATAGTGGCGAAGCAAGTCAGCCATCGTGTTGATTCCCATTTGCTTCAGACTTGCGGCGGTTTTCGGACCCACGCCGCGCAATTCCGTAACGGGCGCTGCCGTTTTACCGATGCTCATCGGCATAAGTACTCCTTTCCGAATCAGTAACTGCGATAAAAAAAGGACTTCCCGGCGGGAAATCCTTTTTCGGAGGAGCGACCGGTCCGGCACTCATTCCGCGGAAATGAGATAATAATAGACCGGCTGTCCGCCGTAGTTTAATTCCACTTCACAATCCTCAAAGCGTGCCTCCGCAAGCTCCTTGAGCTGCACCGCGTCACTTTCCGGGACATCGCTTCCGTAGTAAAGTGTGACAAGCTCTTCGCCGTTTTCGGTAAGCTTTTCGATGGCATTCAGAACCGCATCCTCTACTTTCTTTTCCACGGTCAGCATACCGTTTTTGCCGATTGCCATGAAGTCGCCCGCATGAATCTCGAAATCATCCATGGTTGTGTCGCGAACGGCATAGGTAACCTCAGCCGTTGTGAGCTGCTGAATTGCCGCCTGCATGGACGCGAGATTCTCTTCCGGACTGCTTTCCGGGAGAAAACTCACCATTGCGGTAATCCCCTCGGGAATATTGCGTGTCGGAACCACAATCAAATTCTTGTCCTCGACTAAGCTGCAGGCCTGTTGCGCGGCAAGAATGATATTCTTATTGTTCGGGAGAATAAAAATGGTCTCCGCATGAATTTCCGCAAGAGCATTCAGAATATCTTCGGTGCTCGGATTCATGGTCTGACCGCCCGAGATAATTCGGTCCACACCGATTTCTTTAAAGATATGGTCCAGACCCTCACCTGCCGAGACGGCCAAAAAGCCGTAGGGCTTTTTCTCCGCCGGCTCTGCCTTTTTACGCTGCTCTTCCGCTGCAATCTGGGAGGCATTGCGAATCAGACGCTCGTTATGTTCCTCGCGCATGTTGTCTATTTTCATGCGGGACAGCGAACCCAGACTAAGGCCCTTCTGAATTGCAAGACCGGGATCGTTGGTATGAACATGTACTTTAACGACCTCGTCCGATGCGACGCAGACAATCGAGTCGCCGATTGATTCAAGGAAAGCCTGGAATTCATGTTCTTGGCTTTCGTTGAGCGGCTTCTCCAGATTGACGATAAACTCGGTGCAGTAGCCGAAGTGAATCTCGGAAGTATCCAGATTGGAGGTGTCTATGTGACGGACCTCGGCACTTTCGCTCGCCTGTGTCGAATCGAAATTCTCAAGGAAGACCTCGCCGATTTCTCCGCTCAGAGCCTGAAAAGCGCCGTGCATCACCGTCATAAGACCCTGACCGCCGGAATCCACCACACCCGCCTGCTTTAAGACCGGCAAAAGTTCCGGGGTCTGCTGCAGAGCCGCGTCGCCGGCCGCAATCACCTCTCCGCAAAGCTCAGAATATCCGTTGCACTGCGCTGAAGCTCCTCCGCCTTATCGCTCATGGCACGGGCAACTGTGAGTATGGTGCCCTCCTTCGGCTTCATGACCGCTTTGTAAGCTGTCTCGGTCGCACGGACCAGTGCGGCGGTAAGCTGCGGAATTTTAATTTCGCCCTCTGCGGCAGCGAGCTCGCGCGTAAAAACCGCGGAACAGCTGCGAAAGAATAACACCCGAATTGCCGCGGGCGCCGCGGAGCGAACCGGAGGCAATGGCCTTGCAAAGCGCTTGCATATCATCGGTTTCCAGCGCAGCGACTTCTTTGGCAGCGGACATGATGGTCATAGTCATGTTGGTACCCGTGTCGCCGTCCGGAACCGGAAATACATTCAGCTCATTGATCCATTCCTTTTTGGATGCAAGTTCATTGGCAGCAGCCAAAAAACACTTGCGAATCACAAAGGCATTCAACTCATGAATTTCCAAAGCGCAAATTCCTCCTATGTCAGTCAATCGATCTGACGTCCTCTACATAGATTTTAATTTTCTCGATTTCCATTCCGGAAAAGGCTTCCACGCGATATTTTACATTTTCAATCAGATTGTCGGACACCGTGTTGATGTTTACGCCGTAGGCGACAATCAGATGAAAAGAAATACGGAGCTTGTTTTCCGGCGTAATAACAACCTGGATGCCCTGACTGAGCTTGCTTCTGCCCAACAGGCGAACCAGTCCGTCCTTCATACTGACGGACGCCATGCCGACAATGCCAAAGCATTCCACGGCAACGGAACCCGCATAGGCAGCAATCACTTCAGGTCTCACTGCAATCTGTCCCATCTCATTGTTGAGTCGTCCCTTGACCATATGATTTCCTTCCTTGCGCGCAGTCTACTGCGCCGCCTTCTATGCTTGCATCGGTTTCATTGAAAAGTATACCTTATTTGTGGCTGAAAAGAAAGCCAAGAATTTACTTGCAATCACAGCATGGCTCTGCTAAAATTAGGAGCAATATGGACTTTGAATCTGCAGGGGTCCAAAAGAAGATAGGAGGTGTTACCATGGCAAAGTGTGCTATTTGCGAAAAGGCAGCTCACTTCGGAAATAACGTGAGCCATTCTCATAGAAGAAGCAATCGCATCTGGAAGGCAAACGTCAAGTCCGTTAAGGTCAAGACGGAAGGCGGAGTGCGGAAGATGTATATTTGCACTTCCTGCCTTCGCTCGAACTTCGTTGAGAGAGCATAAGTTTTCTTCATGAATCAAAAAGCCGCCCGGTATCGGGCGGCTTTTTGATTTGTCCGAACCCCAAAAAACGCCCCGCCCTCTTCCGTTCATCGGAGAAGGCGGGGCGTTTTATCAGCTTTCGTTTTGCTTGCTTCCGTCTGTTTCCCTTAAGGTCTGAACAGCTCTCTCGGTGGTCTCGGGAGAAATCTTGGAATTTGCGGTAAAGCGGTTGATGACATCCGGGACCAAATCCATAACTCGAGTTACGGCGTCCTGATTTTTTACGTTGACCAACTTGGTTACGCCGTTCTGGATAATCAAAACAGCCGCGGGAGATATTTTGGTGCTCATGCCGCCAGCACCGTTCCCGTCACTGCTTCCCTTCTTATCCGCGAAGGCACCGGTCGCCATGCCGCAGGAGACATCCACCAGCGGTATAATGATGGCATCGCCCGCCTGCTGCGGCGCGCCGACCACGGTTTTCGTGGATATAAATGCATTCATTCCCTGGAACAGTGCCTCCGCCTGTTCCGCAAAACGCTTGTCAGCCATGTACTCCCTCCGTCTTCTGTCTCTTATCCTTTCCGCGAATATGCCGATACACATATCGGAAATCACGGTGAAACCAAATTTGTGCTGCGCCAAATAAAAATACAAATAATTGCAAATGTCCGCGGAAGGAAAGTTCTCCTGAGAGTTCCTCGCGGTCAAACAGCGGCTCTATCCGCAAGCTGTCGCGGTAAAACGGTAATAAGAGGGCTGCCAGAGCGGCACCCTGTCCCGTCACTGCCGGATCCGCAAAGCCGAAGCGCAACTCTCCTGCGATGCGCCGCGGGATCAGTTCCCGCAAAAAGCGAAACAGCTTACTCTTTAAATAGTGCAAAAAGCGCTGTGTCCTCTCGCTCTGAAAAAAATCATATTCCGTTTCCGCTCTTTGGTACAGCTGCTGCAGACGATTCCAAACCGCAGCAAGCTTTCCCTGCTTCCGCTCAGCTTCGGAAGAAGACTCCGCCTTGGCATGTCGGCGCTTTTTCTCTTGCAGCTGTCTATTTCTCTGTCTCTCTTCCGCAGCCTCTAGGGCAGCCGCCGTTTCCGCTTCCGTTCCGTTTATCTGCTCCGGCAAGGCTTCCGTCCCTTTTTCGGTGACGCTTTGCCTCGGCGCGGGATAAACTTCGTTTTCACTTGCGGGCGGCGCTTTGGACTCCGGATTCTCCGCGTATACCGATGCTTTCTCGGCATCTCCGTTTGCGATATGCACTGCCTCCTCTTCTTCCTCATGCTCCAGTTGGTAGATGCGGAAACAGAGGAAGTAGAGTTCACCCTTCATTTGTTCCCGATAGGAAAGTTTCAAGCGAAGCAGTGAGAAAAAGCCAGAAACGCGCAACGCGCCGGAGAGTTGTTCCTCGACGCGTTTTCCGTGCCCGCGATAGCAAAACGGCACGAACAATAAAAGCAACAGGATTAGGAGAAGGAGCCCCAACAAAAGCAGAATGAGAAACAGGATTCCCTTAAGTATTGCCGGTATCAAAGCTGGCATCAATATTCACCGCTCCGTTTCTCTCATACAGCTCTGTAATGATGGTCTTTGCAACTTGAAAGGATTCTTTTTTCCCGATTGCTATGCCGATGACCAGAGGATTTTCACGCTGCACAAAATCACGTCGAAATTCGCCTACGGAATAGATATCAATCAATTCGCCGGCTTGTAATGACCCGGTCAGAACATAGACAAGAGGCGAGCGCCTCGCGCTGTAACTTATCCAGGATTTCGCTGCGCCTCGGCGCGGCCAGCGGTCCGGCATACAGATTCGTGAAAATACGCATGTCAGTCCTTACTGTGCTCCAGAATCGTGGCGCGGAGCAGTCGAAGTGCACTCTGCACGGACTGTGTGCGTACCTCCGATCTGCTCCCGCGGAAGTGATGCTCTTCCACCGTCACACGATCATTCATATAGCAAGCAATGAATACCAGACCGACCGGCTTTTCTTCGTCTCCGCCGTCCGGACCCGCAATGCCGGTAATCGAAACCGCGATATCCGCACTCGCTGCGAAGACGGCACCGATTGCCATTTCTCGTGCAGTCTGTGTGCTCACTGCGCCGTATTTTTTCAGGGTGGACTTACTGACATTCAGAAGGCGCCGCTTCGACTTGTTCGAATAGGTGACATAGCCCTCCTGAAACACTTCCGAAACACCCGGAATGTCCACCAATTTTGCGGACAACATCCCGCCTGTGCAGGATTCTGCGGTTGTGACGATTAATTTGTGCTTTCGGGTAAGTCGACGCGGGAGTCAGCCAGGCGATCCAAATCAGCCGTGCTGCCGGAATCATAGAGTTCCATGATTATCCTTCCGAAGAACCTCACGGTTCTTCCAAATATATTCCGCGAGTGAAATTAAGGTCGGTGCGAGCATCAGCCACACAAAAGACTTCGGTGAGCACATTAATCATGCCGTTTCCGTCAGGGCCGTATCAGAAGGAGCACAATACAAATCATTTGGCTCACGGTTTTAAGCTTTCCCCCAGATTCCCGCAGCAATCACCTTTCCGTGTTCCGCCGCGATGAGACGAAAAACCGCTGATGATGAATTCTCGCGCAACCACAGCAATGGTTATCCAGGGCGAGAGCTCCATCAGGCCGACAAAACAAATGAGGGCCGAACAGACCAAGAGTTTGTCTGCGAGCGGATCCATGAATTTTCCGAAATTTGTAATGAGCTGATATTTTCTGGCAACTATAGCCGTCCAAAAATCGGTGAAACTCGCAACCAGAAAAAGGCCGAGGGCAAGCATTCGTGCCGGTGTAGAATCCTTCTCGGTAAAAGCAGAGCTGCGACAAAGAAGGAACCATGATAACACGAGCAAGCGTTAGCTTATTCGGCAGATTCATCTTCATAGAGCACTCCTTTTTAGATCATACTCGGATGCTTCGGTGACCAGGACAGGGACAATACTCCGGACATCAACTCGAGGCCGTTTGCCGGGAAAAAAACAGGTAGCCGTCTACATCCGGCGCATCCAGTAGGTTCGTCCCATATAGACATCCTCTTCGGGAAGATAGCCTTCGACAAATACGTCCAGGGCATGCACCGACCTTACGCTGAAGATTTTCGCGAGACACCGCCTGTTGCAATTCCATAATCTCATCTCGACGAGCGGCTTTGATATCTTCGTCGACCTGGCCCTCGAAACCTGCAGCAGGTGTATCTTCTTCCTGTGAATAGGTGAATACGCCAAGGCGTTCAAAGCGCATTTCTTCGACAAAGGAAAGGACACTTTCCTGGTCTTCCTCGGTCTCTCCCGGAAAGCCGCTGATCAGCGTCGTGCGAAGTGCGATATCCGGCATCGCGGTTCGAAGTTTCCGAATGACGAGCTTCCAAATCTGCCCGGGAGGTTCTGCGTCCCATGCGCTTTAACACGGCATCGCTCGCATGTTGAATGGGTAAATCCAAGTAATGGCAAATTTTCTTTTCCGCTGCCATGACCTCAATCAACTCATCCGTGATTTCCTCCGGATAGCAGTAGAGATGCGTATCCACTGAATGCCGTCGATACGACATAAGCGGCGAAGCAACTCCGGAAGTCGCTTCTCGCCGTATAAATCCATGCCGTAGCGTGTCGTCTCCTGGGCAACCAAAATGAGTTCCTTGATGCCGTCTTCGGCAAGCCTCTCGGCCTCCCGAACCAGTGACTCCATCGGATAACTCCGATAGCCGCCCCGAAGCGAGGGATGATACAGTAGGTACAGTGTTTGTCACAACCTTCGGCAATCTTTAAATAACCGTAGGAAGCGAGTGAGGTCCGTACGCGAGCGGTCTCGGTCCCGATTGCCGGGAGGCGGCTTAAATCCTCAAACTCCGTAACCTTTTCACCGTCCAAGACACGGTCCAGAACGGCGCTGATTTTATCGTAGGCGGAGGTTCCGACCACCGCGTCTATCTCCGGAATTTCGCGAAGCACCTCATCTTTATAGCGCTCCGCCATACAGCCAGCCATAATGAGCGCCTTTAAATTGCCCTCTTCCTTAGTATTGCGCGGCCGAGAGCATGGTCTGTATCTCTCATCTTTTGCATCGAGGATGAAAGCACAGGTATTTACGATGATAACATCAGCCTCCGCCTGTTCATCTGTAGAGAGACATCCTCTCGTCTCAGATACCGAGCATCATCTCCGAGTCCACGAGATTCTTGTCGCAGCCCAGAGAGATCATGCATATTTTCATTCTTCTTCCTGTTCCTGCTTTGCCTGTGTGTCTTCGATGTTCTCCGTTTCGTCTTCCGGAAACAATTTTGACCTTGCCCTTGAGCTCTTCAATCGCAACCAAAGCGGCTTCTTCATAATCCGGGACTTCCGCTCACTTCGCCGGCAATCAGCTGTCTCAGCTCGTTTCGCGGTTGCAATGACAATGGAGTAGCGAGCTCTGTACCACCGGCTGTTCGCCCAGCTCAACCTCACTGTTGACAGCATCGATAATCTCTGTATAAGACGGATGTAACATTTGTTTCTCCTCCTCTGAATAAAAAGCGGTTTAATGCAGCACCGAGTTCTTCGGTAAAAGCGCTGTGACGACACATGCTGAAATGTTGGCTCTTAAGAAGCGCATGCAGGTTATCGACCGTCTCCGAAAAGATCATCGTTGACCAGAAGATATTCGTAGTCCGACATCCAGCGACTTTCTTCGGCCGCTCGCTTTAAACGAGCGAGTACCTGTTCTTTGCTCTCGGTCCCCCGACCCGTAAGCCTCTGTTCCAAACTCTCCGCATTCGGCGGGGCGACAAAAGACAAAAGACCGCCTCGGGGAAAATATCTTTCACCTTGAGCGCACCCTGAATTTCGATTTCGAGTATCACATCATATCGGCATCCAACATCTCCTCGACATAAGCCTTCGGCGTCCCGTAATAATTGCAACGTGGGATGCATATTCAATCAATTCCCGCTGTGCAATCATCTCTCGAAACGCTCTCGCGTCACAAAAAGTAATCTGCCGTCTTCCTCTCCCGCGCGGCGCTCGGGTCGTCGCGAGACACCGAAAAGCCAGTAGTTGAGGGTGTTGATGCATGAGCCCGTATCAAAGTACCCTTGCCCGCACCGGAAAAATCCCGAGATTACGACAAGCAGACCTCTTTCTTTCTTTTCTGCCACAGCAATTCCTTCCGTTTCTGCCATTAATTTGATAATCAGTTTATTATACGTCTCCGGAAAGAACAGTCAAACCTTGCCGCTTCGGTATCACTCTGCTAAAAATAAGTATAGATAATATTACTGGTCTTTTTGTCATTATCCGCTCCTCTGCATTATCAAATCCCTCAATCTGTTCTGTTTCTACTCTTCGTTTCCCTCGGCATATCCTTTGAGAACCGCTTGCCGCAGCGTTCGCTTTCCGCGTGCATGCTCCCGGAAACTTCGGTGCGATCGACCGTTCTTTCGCCATTGCTTTTCTTCGTATCGCTTTGTCTATGCTCTTCCTCCGCACAGCTCTCTTTTCGTTCAGCTCGCACATCCTCAATCTACGAAGTAAATTACGTTTGAGGCTGCCTTGCCGTCATGCGGCACATTTCTGTTTCTCACCTCATCTATATTTCGGGAGTCAAGTATGCTAAAAAAAATTTATGCGGCCGGTCTCATCGGCACCAAAGGCGTTCTGGTCCGCTGCGAAGCGGATGTCGAGCAAGGCTTTCCCACCATCACCTTCATCGGCTCTCTGGCGGCTTCGGTGCGCGAGGCGGCAGATCGTGTTCGCACTGCGCTCAGGAATAGCGGTTTCCGCTTGGAACCGCGCCGTGTTACTTAAATCCGAGGCCCTGCGGAGCTCAGAAAAGAGGACTATGCCTATGATGCCGATCGCTGTCGCCCTGCTCGCAGCCTACGGGCAACTGCCGGGCAGCTCCTCACGGATACCTTGTTTGCCGAGGCTCTCGCTCAGCGGGAAATTCTGCCGGTGCGCGGGGTGCTCTGTGGTACGTTGCGCCGAAGCGGCCGGGCTCAAGCGCTGTTTTTACCGCTCGAAAACCTGCGCGAAGGAAGTGTAATCGGTGGCATCGACTGCTACGGAGTCTCCACACTCTCAGAGCTCGTTGAACTGCTGCGGGGCAAGAAAGACCTACCCGCTCCCGCCGTTTATGCGGAGAGCAGTCTCTCTTCGGAGGATACACCTGATTTTTCGGATCTCGCCGGTCAGGAACTCGTGAAGCGCGCTACCTTGCTTGCCGCAGGCGGGCGGCACAATATCCTGTATATCGGCCCTGCCGGCACCGGAAAAAGCATGATTGCCGCAAGGCTTCCGCACATCCTGCCTGCCCATGAGCCGGGAAGAGCGGCTCAGTGTCTCGGAGATTTACAGTATCAGCGGCCTTCTTCCGTCCGACAAACCTCTGATGACCAAGCGCCCTTATCGCTCCCCTCACCACACCGTGACCGGCCTCGCGCTCTCCGGCGGAGGTCAAAAACCGCGTCCGGGGGAAATCAGTCTGGCCCATGAGGGTGTCCTCTTCTTAGACGAGCTCCCGGAGTACCATGCGGCGACGCTTGAAATTCTGCGACAGCCGCTGGAAGAACATCTGGTGCACATAAGCCGCGTCAGCGGAAACTTCACCTTTCCGGCCAATTTTCAGCTTGTCTGCGCCATGAACCCCTGTAAGTGCGGCTTCTGGCCGGACCGCAACCGCTGTCGTTGTACCGAAGCTCAGGTCAGAACCTATCTGAGCCACATTTCTAAGCCCTTGCTTGACCGCATCGACCTCTGCGCCGAGACCGAGTCCGTTCCGTTTTCCGCCCTACAGCGCAAAGAGCGACCGAAAGAAAACCCGGCCATGCAGCGCGCGGTGGAGCGAGTGCGCAATATCCAGGAGCGACGTTTTCAGGGGAGCGGCATTCATTTTAATGCGGAGATGACACCGGCGCAAATCGAAGCCCACTGTTCGCTTTGCAGAGAGGATTCGGAATTTCTGGAGGCACTGTATAATTCCGGTGCCATGTCGGCGCGCGCCTTACATAAGCTTCTGAAAGTCGCACGGACCGCCGCAGACTTTGACGGGGCCCCCGAGATTCAGCGCTCTCATCTCGCAGAAGCGCTTGCCTACCGCTCCCCGGAGGAAAAGTACTGGGGTAGCATCTCAAAATTGGCACGTCAAACCTTGCATCCCGCGTATCCGAAGAGGCGGAATTGATATGAAACAACGAGCCCTCTACCTGTATCTCTCCTATGCCCTTCGTTTGACGCGGGGGGAAGTGCGAAAACTGCCCGTTGATATACACTCCATCGAGGATTTGTTTACGCTCTCTGCCGAGAGCTCGGATGCCTATCCTGCCGGCATGCGGGATAAACCTCTCGCTAAGCGCCTTCTCCTGCCGCTGTGGCTGAGGCGTTAAGACAGATTGAGGAGGCCCGTGCCCTGCGCCGTATTCGCTTTCTCACGTCCCGGGATGCGGATTGGCCCTCGCGCTTTCAAACACTTTCGGATCCCCCGCTCTGGCTCTACTTAAAGGGTGAGCTACCTATGGAATACACGCCGACCGTATCGGTTATCGGGAGCCGAAGCGCGAGTTCCTACGGCCTTCATGGCGGCGAACTTTATCGCTTCGGAGCTCGCCGCAAAGAGCGCATAGCCATTGTGAGCGGACTCGCAGCGGGAATCGACAGCCGCGCGGGAAGCTGCCCTCGCAGCCGGCGGCAAGAGCTATGCCAGTCCTCGGCTGCGGCGTCACTATCTGCTATCCCAAGGAAAACTGCTTTTTCTCGAAAGCTCTGCGAGGACGGAAAACGGAATTCTGGTGAGTTTCCGCGGATGAACTGTCCCGCGCTTGGCACTTTCCCGATCGCAAATCGGCTCATTGCCGCCCTCGAGGACTGTCTCTGTGTCCTGGAAGCGCAGGAACAACAGAGCGGCAGTTCCATTACGGTCGGGTCTGCTTTGGAACAGGGCAAGGAAATTTTCTGTCTTCGGGTCGCATTACCGACCCCTTGAGTCGAGGCTGCCACGTCTTTATTCAAAACGGTGCAAATTTACTCCAAAGCCCGCAGGATATCGTCGACTATCTCGGTCTGCGTCTTCGCTGTATGTTGGAGCCCCGTGTGCGTTCACCGGAAAAACTCTCCCCGGAAGAGTGCGCTTTACCGCCTTATTCAAGAGGAACCCTGCTTTTTAAAACCGCGCTTTTACAGCGCAGCGGCTACGATATCGGCACTGTCATGCGCTGTCTCTTGAAATTGGAGCTTGAGGGCTATGTGGAGCAGCTTTCCGCCAACTATTACAGCGCCTGCTGACGCAAAAAAGCTGCCGCCTCACAGTGTTATCTGTGAAGCGGCAGCTTTTCCGTTTCGAAATTGAAGCTTGCTCGGATTAGCGCAGTTCTCCTTTTTTACGGATTGTGAGTCCGGTGTCCTCATAACCGTTCGGATTGTTTTTCTGCCATCTCCAGGGTCTCAGCACATCTCTTCGAGCGTCTTCTCCGTCTTCAGCCAGCTCCCGCTCTGCTTTCGAGGATCGCATGGCAGGCCGGAACATCGCCCGCGCAGCTCTCATAAGACATAGTTGATCTTCAGATCGTTTGCCTTCTCGAACGCGGTGATGACATCGAGCACCGAATAGCCGGTTCCGGTTCGGGTTGTAAATTCTGACCTCAGGCGCATCGCGACCATCTTCTCAAGCGCCTTCACGCGGCCTTTTTACGAGGTCCACTACGTGGATATAGTCGCGAATGCAGGTGCCGTCCTTGGTCTCATGGTCATTGCCGAAGACGCCGAGGCAGACCAGCTTCCCGATTGCAACCTGAGTGATGTAGGAAGCAGGTTGTCAGCACGCCCTTCGGGTTCTCTCCCGCGTCCGGACTCGTGCGCGCCGATCGGGTTAAAGTAGCGAAGCAGCATGACATTCAGTCCGCATCCGCGGTGTGGAGGTCGGTCAGAATCTGCTCAAGCATTGCCTTGGTTCTGCCGTAGGATTGGTGACCTCTCTGCTGGCACTCCTCGGTAATCGGCACAAAGCCGGGTTTCCGTAGACTGTTGCGCTGGAGGAGAGACGATGTTCTTCACGCCGTACTTCCGCATGCACTCGCAGATCTTCAGGGTACCGGTGATATTGTTGTGATGAGTACTCGAGCGACATAGACGGACTCGCCGACGCCTAAGGCCCGCGAAGTGGATGACCGCCTCTATATCTTCTTTGGCGAAAGACCTGATCCAGATTCTTCTTATCAGAGATCCAGTTCATAAAGCAAGTTTTTGCCGTGATTTCCATTACGCGGTTCAGAGACTCTTTGCTGGAATTCACGAGGTTGTCAACGACAACAACCTCGTAGCCCGCATTCAAAAGCTCAACGCAAAGTATGGCTGCCGATGAAGCCGGCGCCGCCAGTCACTAAAATCGCCATAATAAACAGGCTCCTCTCTCCTGATATAGACTCAAATTTTGTTTTTTTCTCAGTGGTGGAAAAGACGAAGGCCGGTGAAAGGCCATTGCAATACCGTAGCGGTTGCAGGGTTTCAATAACCTGGTCGTCCCGAATCGAACCGCCCGGCTCGGCGATGTGAGACACCGCTCTTTCTTCGCGTTCGATGTGTCCCCGAGAAAGGAAAAGCGTCGGAAGCGAGGGAAACCCGCTGGGTCGTCGAGCCAAGCGCGCTTTGCCTCCGGGGTGAAGGGCGTGGAAGCAGCGTAAACACGCGCTCCCAGCTCCGTCGCGCAGCAAATCCTCGCTCTCATCGCCGATATGAGACATCAATCGCGTTGTCGCGCTCGCGCGCGCTCACTTCGGGCGGAGGAAGCCCCAGGACTTCGGGGGCCTGGCGCAGATACCAGTTGTCGGCTTTCCGGCCTGCGAGGCGTGTGCAGTGGACGCGAGACTGCTAGCCTGCGCCTATGCTCATGGCTTTTGGGCCGTCCAGTGCATAGCAGACCGAATTGCTCTGTGTGTATTTGAGCGTAATCAGTGCAATCAAAAGATCTGTTTTTGCGGATTCGGTATGTCCTTCGCTTCGGTCACAATGTTATTGAGCAGATCTCTCGTAATCGGGATTTCGTTGCGTCCCTGTTCCGAAACTGACGCCGTAAACCTGCTTGACCTCCGTTGCAGCCGGTCGATACGAAGGGTCGATTTCAATCATTGTACTGCCTTCTTCTTCTCCGGAGTATGGCAGGTGCCTCTTCCGTATAGCCGGGGGCAATCACGCCGTCGGAATCTCGCGCTTAATGAGGGCGTGCGGTATCCGCGTCACAGACATCCCGAAGGGCAATGAAGTCTCCGAAGCTCGACATGCGATCGGCACCGCGAATTTTGCGTAAACGCGCAGGCAGCGGACTCAGTCTGCGTCCTCGACCCAGTAGATTTTTCAGGATATCCGAGCGGGCGTCCGCAGGCAGCCCCCGCAGCGGGACATAACGCGAACGAGGTCGCCGCAGGAAGACCGGTCGCCTCTTTTAATTCACGAACCAGCTGCCAACCGTTCAGCGCATCCAGAAAATTGATGTGGCCCGGAGTTCCGAGAGTACCTTGACCGGAGTCTCTGTCTCCCTGCGCCGATATTCTGCCGGCTTCTGGTTGGGATTACAGCCGTGTTGAGCGTCAATTCTCTCATGTTAAGCCTCCCCGTTTCTTCTCGTTGCGGTTAATGAGCACTTCGCGATAGTTTTTGCCTGTTCCGTCCGTTAAGTCGTTTCGCGCACATGAGGATATTTATGTCTCCGAATCCAGGGCGTCCCAAGCTGCCGCAAAACGCATCGAGCTCGTCGACGGCACAGCAGCGGCACTCTCAGCAAAAAGCTCTGTAACGGATTGCCGTCACCGAGATAGAGTGTGAATCAAATGCCCTCACCGGGGAGCGGGTTGCATAGTTAAAGTAGAATCGGAGACACGGTCCGGATTCATACGGTCACTCTTCAGAATACTGAGTTCATAGGAGAGGCCCCGTCCGCAAAGCCAAGCACACCGGAAATACGCGGTGTATAGTTCGGTGCATCCGGCTCAACTCCCGTGCGCCGAGCGCCTCGGAAAGCGAAAAGTCCGCCGAAAGCCCTCGTATATGGTATCGGTCTGGTCTCCGTTGCTCTAATCAGGGCGGTTCTCCAGACGGCGTACCGGTGCATCAGATAATCGGCGACGGATCGGAGGTTTGCCGGATCAGAAGGCCTCTGTGCGTATACCGTCCTCCGTGCGGGGAAAAATACGGTTTCTCAATTTTTCGCTGCGCCCATGATGAAATAAAGCGAGCATAGCCTTTTTGCCGTCCTCGCTTCTCCCGGAACGATGCCTCTGCGGGTAACGATTGCCCGAAGCTCTCCCTCATAAAGAGACTTTTTCCGTGAAAATCTCCTTCCTGTCTGCGTTATGCATCGCCTGTATCATACACCGATGCAAATTCCTTCAAGAAATTGCTCTAGGTCGTGGACTTCTCGGGGCTCGTACTTTTGTGATTGGGGACGACACCATACCGTTTCAACCGGAAGGAGGTTTGTCAAGTCATGAGACATATGCTGAAACCCTGCGATTTTTCCGTAGAGAAACCGCTGAATTGCTTGCGCTCGCAGGCCGTAGTGATCGCTCCGCGTATGCAAAGGTGATGGAAGGAAAAAACTCGCCACTCTTTTCTGCACGCCCAGCACCCGGACACGCCTCCTTTGAGGCCGCAATCTTCGTCTGGAAGTCCGTTCTCGGCTTCCAGTCTGCCGATGCAAGCTCCGCCAGTAAGGAGAGGAGTGTTGCCGACATCGGTTCGTGTGTGTCTCTGCTATGCGGATATCATTGCCATGCGTGCACCGAAGAAGGTGCTCCCACGAGTCGCGAGCGAGTTTCGGGCGTTCCGATTATCAATGCCGGCGACGGCGGGCATCAGCATCCGCACCCAGACTTTGACGGATCTTATGACCATTCAATCCTGAAGGCGGCTTGACAGTCATGACCGTTGGCCTCTGCAGGACCTAAGTTCGGTCGCAGTTTGCACTCGCTGATTGCCTCCTTAATTCGCTATCCGGGCATCCCCGTTTGTGCTGATTTCACCGCAGAACTCCGCATTCCCGGCTATATCCGAGAGATGTTCTCGAAAAGAACCGAATTCCCTTTGTCGAGGTCGGCAGTCTTGAAGAAGCCATGCCGAACTGGATACTCTATATGACACGCGTACAGAAAGAGCGTTTCTTCAATGAGGAGGATTACATTCGACTGAAGGACAGCTATATTTCTGACCGAAGAGAAACTGCGCAGCGCAAAAGAAGACATGTATATTTGTACCCGCTTCCCCGTGTCAACGAGATATCGGTCGAGGTGGACAAGGATCCCGCGCGGCGTATTTTAGGCAGGCTGTACTGGTGTCTACGTCCGCATGGCACCATCATGATGCTTTTTGGAGGTGAAAGAGACATGTTAAATATCAGCGGTCTTTCGGAGGCATTGTTCTGGATCATATCAAGGCGGGAAAGAGCTCTTGATATCTACTATCAGCTCGGCTGAACAAACTGGACTCCCAGATAGCAATCATCAAGAATGCACATTCGAAAAAGATGGGGCGAAAGGATATCATCAAAATCGAGGGCAATGTGCGCGACCGGATTGACCTCGAGTCCTCGGTTACGATCAACCACAACATCACCGTGAATATCATACGCGACAACAGTATTGTCGAAAAGCGGGTGCTGCGGCTGAAGAAGATTACCAATGTGATTCACTGCAAAAATCCCCGTTGCATTACCCTCAATTGAGCAGGAACTCCCCACTCTTCTATCTCGCCGATGCAGAACGGGAGGTATATCGCTGCCGCTATTGCGACGAGCGCTACTCGGACCGTTCCCGTTGAAAGCAAAAGAGCAGACGCTTCTGCGTTTGCTCTCTTTTCATACTACAAAAAGACGGGCGATCAAGCCGGGTTATGTCGTGGATGATCATCTATCTCAGCTGCAACGTCGCCGCTGCGGTCAGCAACCTACCCGGACAGTGTTGTCTCTCGAGAGAGGCAACCGACGAACCGCCGATCTGTCCTGTTCGGTCTTGCTTTCGGATGGGGTTTGCATGTGCCCCGGATGTTACCACCCAGGCGGTGGTCTCTACCGCCTTTGCACCTTACCGGCGTAAAGCCGGCGGTTTTATTCTCGTTGCACTTTCCTGGAGTCGCCTCCACCGGACGTTATCCGGCATCCTGCCCTGAAGCCGGACTTTCCTCACCTGCAGCCTTTCGTCTCTGCAGCCGCGATCATCTGCCCGTCTTTCGAAGGGTATTACTACCTGAGTCCTCTCGATTCGTATACAAGCTCTATGCACCGTAGGCACTGCCGCCGATGAACTGCGGACCAGGGAAGTCGCAGGGATATCCTCGAGAAGGGAAGGTCAGGAAATAGCTCAAAATTTCAGCAAACGTTTTTGGCCTCAAGGTATGAGGATGCGTTTCCGGAACACCGAAGAGCAGGGCCTCCGCGTAGGGCTTAAGGGCCGCTGTCTCGTGAGGAAGAGCCGAGTTGAACACATCGTCGGCATTTCCCTGATTCGGGAAAAATGTAGCGCTCTTCGCCCGCACTGACCGAAGCCCAGCGCGCCAGACTCTCCGCGGCATCATTTCCGCGCAGCCGTGCATCACGTACAATGCGACGCAACATGCGCGCATCTCCAGTTGGGATGCGGTTATGCATCGAGATTCAGCTGAGTGAGACAGCTCGCATAAATCTTGTGTTTTTCTCGGCGGGGATGGAAAACGAGGCGCCTCGTTTAAGCAGTGTATGCCTTCAATCAGCAGGGATGTCCGAGGCCGCAGTGTAAATAGTCTCCGCGGTAGTTGCGCTCACCGGCAATAAAATCAGCGCGGGATACTATGCGTTCGCCGTTCAGCAGTCTGTTCAAATCGTTGTTAAAACCATCCACATCGAGTGCAGCGAGAGCCCTCGAAATCATAGTTTCCCTTTCGTCACGCGGTGTATCGCTGCGATTCTTAAAATGAGTTATCTCACCTCGATGGCATGCGGCGTTTTGCCGAGGGCCGAAGTTGCGTCGCAAGACGGCGCGCAAGGTTGTCTTTCCGGAAGAACTGGGTCCCCGCAATCAACACGATGCGAACTTCGTCCCGGCGGCATATTTTTCCGCGAGATCGCCGATGCGCTTTTTCCATCTGCGCCTCGGCACATAATATCAACTCCTTCATCTTTCGCGCTGCGGCGCGGGCGTTCAAAAGCACCTACGGTCTCAATCCCTGGCGTTCCAGATTCTCGCTCGTTTCCATCGCTTCAAAGATCTTTTGCGCCGGTTGAAAGGACATGAGGCCGTGGGGTCACGACGATTCAGCACGTTCAGTACAAAGCCGTCCTCGTAGGCTTCAAGAGAAAAGGCATTGAGATAAGAGCTGTCCGGCAACATATAGCCGTAAAGTAATCTTCGTATCCTCCGAGCCGGTAAAGATTTACGGAAGAGTGGATGCGAAAGCGAAAGAGCTCGGCCTTATCCTTCATGCCGCGCGCCTCGAATAGAGCGCACAGCCTCTCTGGTCGGAACACTACGCTTTTCAATGGAGGGCTGCTGCGACAAGCTCCCACATAGGTTTCGAGTCAGTAAGTTCCTCCCGACTCACACGAGTCTGACCGAGTATGCGGCGGCGCAGAGCACCGCTTTCTTTGCAATCAATCCAAATCTCCTTGTGGGCCTTCCCGTATAAACTGTATTGTGCGGCGGTAGAAGTAAATGACACTGCGCTCATAGCACTGAAACCCCTGCCTTATCGCGCAGGGTCAAAAATCTTAGCTCTCCGCTTCTTCACAGGCACCGAGCTCGTGCAGAACGCCGTTCAAGGTGGCAAGGGTATCGGGCTAGAATACTTATCCTGTTCTTTTTCTGCAAGCTCCAAAAAGCTTGTTCCCGCAGCCACGCTAAGACATTCTTCCCCGAGTACCAGTTCATAGCTCTTATTCATCTTCATTCCTCACGTGCGCAAGACACTCCGTCAATAGAGGCGATGTTCTCCGCACTTCTCTCTCGCTTGAGCATACACCGATGCACGCTCCGACTGCGGAGACGCTCCTGATTCTTTTCTTTGCGAAGCCTCTCTTCTATGTAACTGCGAAGCACCGGATCCCTGACGCTCCAAAAGCTTCGGACCGAAGCGCCTTGATGCCGGAACGGAAATCCCGTGCAGCGTAGGCGCCTCTCGGTAAGCGGCTTCTCCGTCGCCGTTTTCGCAGACTAAAAATCAAGTAGTACTTTCCTTCTTCTTTCAACATGCTCGTCGGTAATCCGGAAGCCCTCCGCTGCGAGATAGTCCCGAGCTTCCCACTTCGGTGTGGGGGAAAAAGAGGTGCGTTTTACCCCCTCGCGAAAATGCGGGACCCGGTCTTCCGTTTGCACCCAAAACCGCGTGTCAAAATGCCCTGCATGAGTTCGCCTCCCATGCCGGCAATCAGCACACAGTCCGCCTCTCCGGCTCCAGCGCGGCAAGCCGTCCGAAAGCCGCAGCGAAACTTGTTCCGAAAAGCGAGTTCCGCAATGTGGGTTTGCGGCGCGCTTTTAGTGGTCCTCCCCGATGTCCATCGCAATGGCGTGAGATATCGTCCGGTGAGCAGAAGCTCTGCAGGGGACCCAAGCATGGTCTGTCCCGATATCCGCAAAGCACGCTCCCCGCAGGGACCAGCTTTACCAAGCGCTCTGAGACGCTCCGATAATTTCAGGCACTCTTCGTCCATGCTCACCTCCGTATGCTTAATTTGAGACGCTGCAACTCGGCTTTTTTCTCGCATAGCAGCCTGTAATTCTTCCGCGCTTGTGCCTGTCATAATCTTTGATCCGCCGCATCTTTTTATGCTGCGGATGCAATCGATGATAGCTCGGTCTCTCTGCGCGGAGAGCTGTTCCGAAATTGATTCGTGGAAAATAGCCGCAGCCTGCTTCTCTTTGTCCAAATCCTCCACGTAGTCGTTTAAGAGGGCAGCAATATCCGCCTTCCCCTGTCGCAGCGCCGCGAATAGTTTCGTTGCGAGCTCGCGGTAAAAGGGATGCGTAAAATCGCTCTCGGAAATCCAGGCGGAAAGCTGGGAAAAGAGCTGCGGTCTCGTCCGCCATAAAGCCGAGCAGTAACTTCTGACTTTTTTCAGAGGCACTTTCCTTCACTTTCTTTCCGGCAGCAGTACGCGTTTCCCTGCGGATTTGCGGCTGCTCACTGCGCTGTCCCACGCCTGCGCTGCCCATGCGGTTGACTAAATCGCGAAGCGCATCTGCGGGTATCATCTGTTCCGTGCAACCGCATCGACATAGTTGTTTCGCTCCAGCGGCTCGGAGAAGCTGCAGAGTAGGGCTGCCGTCTCTTGGTAAAAGGCTGTTTTCTCCGCCGGATCCTGTAAATCATGCTGCTTGGCGATGACATCGACCTCCCAGAGCAAGGCATTTCTTGCGTTCTCCGCCCTCTCCGCATAGGCCTCTCGCCCGAGCGCCTTTATAAATTCGTCCGGGTCTCGTGGGGCTGCATGGAGAGCACCTTCGGCGTAAAACCGGCTCCCCGAAGGAGAGGGATGGCGCGACGAGCGGCCTTGATGCCGGCGTTATCCGAGTCATAACTCAGCACGGCTACCGCGGCGGTCGAGAGGGTCCTCTTTAGAGTGGAGTACCTGTTGTTCCCGTGAGCGCGGTGCCGAGAGAAGCCACTGCATTGACAAAGCCCGCTTGGTGAAGGGCAATCACATCCATATAGCCTTCGCGAGAGAATCACATGATCCGCGTGTGCGGCGGCGCATAGTTGAGCCGTAGATTCCGGCTCTTATCAAAGAGTTTGGTCTCGGGAGAGTTTAAGTAGCCAGGTTCTCCTCCCCATAACGCGGCCGCCGAATGCAATCACGCGGCTGTTGCTGTCCATAATGGGGAACATCACACGGTTCCAGAATTTGTCTCTGGCCCCCCGCTCTTCTATCGTCACCAGGCCCGATTCACGGAGTTCCGCATCGGTATAGCCTCTCTGCTTGAGAAAAACGGTACAGCTCACCAGGCCGCTTGCTCGAAAAACCGAGCCCTGAATCTGCGTATGGTTTCATCACTCAGCCTGCGCTGTCTCAGGTACTGATATGCTGCTACCCTCTTCCGTGTGAAGCAACTGATAAAAATGGGTCGCAGCCAGCTTGTGCATCTCGAGCAGACGCTCTTTTAAACTGTGCTCACGTTTTTCCGCCGCGCTCGGCTCACGTTCGAAAGTTGCATCCCCGCACGGAAGCAAGGAGCTGAGTGCCTCGGAAACGACAGATTCTCGTATTGCATCACGAAGCTGATTGCGTTTTCCTCCACTCCGCAGCCGAAACAGTGAAAGGACTGCCGCTCGGTGAAACCGAAAGAAGGCGTCTTTTTCGAATGGGAAGGGCAGAGCCCACATAGTCCCGCCCACGCCGTTTGAGTGCCACATGGGACGAAACCAAATCCACAATGTCGCTTCGCTGTCGAACTTCGGCGATTACATCCTCTGAATAATACAAGTCAAACTGCTTTCTCCCAAACCCTACTTTCTCAATGAAACAATTCAGCACCGTCCAAGCACGCGGCACAAACAGCTCTGAAATACGCGCACCGCATACTGATCGCTCATCCCCTGCGATATAGTCGCAGACCGTTCTCTCGATCGGCTGCTTGCATTCGGACACAAAATATCGATACTCCTCGGGCATCTGCTCCGATGCTCCAGATAGGGAATAGAGGCGGCCTATCGCGGCCTCTGCCTTTCCTTCCTCCGCCTTTCGGCGCACTGCCACGGTACACGTGCTGAAAGAGCCAGGCGCGAAGCTGCATCATAACTCGAAAGCGCTCGCTCATACTGACTCTGTCTTCGTTCAGGCTGGTCCGATGACATCCCATCATACAATTCAAGCGGTCTCGCACACTGTGTCGAGCGCGGCTGTGAACGCGTGGGGATGTCCTTTTCCCGGAAAATACCGGCGCGAATCGAGTCGTCAATGTCATGGTTGATGTAGGCAATCTTATCCGCGAGGGCTCACAACAGCCCCTCATAGGTGCGCGGGGTGCTGTGCGTTCCGTGATTCTGTATGCCGTCGCGAACTTCAAGGTCAGGTTGGAGCCCGTTTCCGCGCTTTTCCAGAAATTCGACAGTTCTCACCTCTGAACACTGTGCTTAAAACCGCCCGGGCAGAGCCCGTTCAGAACACGTTCTCCGCATGCCCAAAAGGGTGTGACCGGGTCATGTCCCCAGTGCGATGGCCTCTGTGAGTGTCTCGTTTAGCGCAGGCATTTTTGCTAATGGTGCGCGCAATCTGAGAGACCTCCAGCGTATGCGTGAGCCGCGTGCGGTAGTGATCGCCCTCGGGCGCAGGAAGACCTGGGTTTTATGCTCAGGCGTCGAAAGGCCTTTGCAGTGCAGAATACGGTCGCGGTCACGCTGAAAGCAGGGACGCAGGTCATCCTCTTCCTCAACCCGATCTCTGCCGACGGAATCTCGACTGAGGGTCGCATGCTTAGACGAGAAACGACTCCTCCTCTCTTCCAACTCTTCTCGTATGCTCAAAGCTGCCTCCTTTCCGGAACAAGCGACGGTTTTATGAGTTTATTCTATCCAGAAAAAGCACCGGACTCTCCGGTGCTTATTTCGTGCAGAGAAAGGGACTTGAACCCTCATGACATTGCTGTCACACGGACCTGAACCGTGCGCGTCTGCCAATTCCGCCATCTCTGCGAACAAAGGAGATTCTACCAGAGAGGCGAAACACTGTCAATTGTTTTTATATCTTTTTTCACTCACTGTCTTATGTTCCAGCTCACTCAGTTTTTGGTTCATTTTCTGTGCCAATGATTGAGTAAAAACCGAGACCAAATGCCAAAGGCAATCAAAAGTTGTTCTGCGGCTATCTTGGCAATCCCAGGAAGCCCTGCTCGCGTGGAATCCAGCCCACAACCCATGAGGGTAAGCAACAAGACAATACACCCGATTCCCATATGAATCATAATTTGTACGGGAAGAGACAGTTGCTCTCTCTCATAGACAAGTGCCGGCAAGCCGAAACCGAGTCCTACCACCAGTGTGCCCAATGCCATTTTGGTAAAACCGTAGTGATACAGAGTCCCGTTGTTCCGCCGTTGATACAATCAAAAATGACTCGGTCCGCACAAACATAATTGCCGCAAAACCGATACCGTACAGAGCGGATGAAAACAGCGTATGCTTCTGTTCTTTCATGAAACCTACCTCCTCCTTTATATTCTCAAATAGCGCTTTTTAAATGCCGGGGCAAATATTTTCTCGAAATATAATCCCGCTGCCCGTTTTTCATAACCAGAACCATGACGCCGCCGAGGCTCGGTGCGACGTAATCGAGCAACTGCAGATTGATGATGGTGCTCTTTGAGATGCGCATGAAATCGGGCCGAGCAGGGCCTCCAATTGCATAGAACGTTTGCCGCTTCGGAACTGTCTTTTTCACCGTAAATGACCGCTTTCTCCGCCTCCACGCGAACCAGATAAATTTCTTCCGGATGAAGCATCACAATTTGTTTTTCGTCTTCACCCGCGGAGATCAGTGAGGCTCTCTCTCGGATAGCAGCGCCGCGACACGTTGTACTGGCTGCGACTTTGCCCGTGTGAATCACAGCAAAGGGGACATTCAACTCGGCTGTAATTTGATTTCGACCTTCATCGGTTCTTCCCTCCTTTCTCTGTATCCCAAGTATAGCGAACGCGTGCATTCCTGTCCCGGTTTTTCGGCCAAGAGGCGCTTTCCGCAGGGTGAAGCGCAACCGCGCTACCACTTACCGCGGACACAGACCCTCTGCCGCTCCGTTGCCGGAGGCAAAAGTCTATTATATTCAAATGCCTGTAAATTATGCGATAGCCTTCTTTGCGGTCTCAACGAGCTTTGTAAAACCCTCTGCGTCGTTGATTGCGAGCTCGGCGAGAACTTTACGGTTCAGGACAATCTCAGCCTTCTTCAGACCGAACATGAACTTCGAGTAGGAAATCTCGTTCATTCTGCAAGCCGCGTTGATTCTTGCAATCCAGAGCTGACGGAACTGTCTCTTTCTCTGCTTTCTGCCCTCGTACGCCGTGCTCAGCGCTCTCATGACAGTCTGCTTAGCAATTCTGTACTGCTTGGAACGTGCGCCTCTATAGCCCTTGATGAGCTTTTAAAAATTCTGTTGTGCTTTGCCTTTTGCGTGCATCGCGCCTTTCACTCTTGCCATCTTGCTTCCCTCCTTCTTCACGTCAAGTCCGATTATAAATACGGCAGGGATCTTCTTCATGACCTTCGAGTTCGTGCTGTCGGTCACGATGTCTTTTCTCAGATTTCTCTTGCGCTTCGTGGACTTCTTCGTCAAGATGTGAGACTTGTACGCCTTGTTCCGAATCGGCTTTCCGCTACCGGAAACTTTAAAACGCTTTGCTGCTGCTCTGCTTGTCTTTACCTTCGGCATGATACTTTTCCTCCTTAGTTCTTCTTTGCGCTCATAAACATGACCAACGTTCGGCCCTCAACCTTCGAAGGCTTGTCGATCACGGCGATATCAGCGAGGACTTCGCAAAATCATCCAGAATATATCTCGACTGGCTCATGTGCGACATCTCTCTTCCGCGGAAGCGCTAGCGTTACTTTTACTTTGTTGCCCTTCTCCAGAAACTTTCTGGCAGCATTGGTTTTTGTGGCCAGATCATTCGTGTCGATATTGGGGGACAAACGCACTTCCTTCAATTCAACAATCTTTTGCTTCTTCTTGGCTTCCTTGTCTCTCCGTATCATCTCATAGCGATACTTCCCGTAATCGATGATCTTGCAGACAGGCGGCTTTTGCCATCGGGGAGATGCAGACCAAACCAGTTCTGCTTCATCCGCAGTTTTCTGAGCGTCCTGCGAGGACATAATTCAAGCTGCTCTCCGTCTGTCCTGATGAGACGAACCTCACGGAAACGTACCTGTCCGTTAACCAATGACTCGCTGATAGCTGAACACCTCCATTTTATGCCGCAGCTGCTGCTGATAAAAAGACATGCAGCAGTTCCTGCCATGTCTAAAAGTAAAGGTCATCAAAAAGAAAAGATGAATCCACTTTATGAACCCGGGTCACAGATATAAAAGTGCCAGGTGAGGCAAAGCCTGCTTTCTTGATAAGTACAACGTTGATAGTATAGCGATACTTCCGAACTCTGTCAACACTTTTTGCAATGAAAGCTGCGCTTTCATCACGCATTCATTTTGCATCTAAAGCCGGAGGCCGGAGTTGCATTCCTTTGACAGTATATACCAAAAATGCGAACACGCAGTGCTAGCCGCCGCACAGCCCCTTCTGTCTTACTGCTCTTCTCTTTCTCCGGACCGCAAAGCCTGCGAGCAGGAGTCCGAGTGCTCGCCCGCTTACGCTGTCCGCAGCACCCTGCCTCACCGGTCTTCGGGAGGCGACGCGCCTTTGAGCGGTCGCTTTCGCTCTGCGCGGAACGCATTTTGCTTCCGCGCGGCTCGTTGCGCGATTCGATTGCATCGCTTGTCGCAGTGTTATTCTGCGGGTTCGGATCTCGTCGCCTGAGAAGGCTGCATTGACCGCACCGTACGCATCCGCACCGTCTGCGGTGGAAGAAATTCTGCCCGTCTGCGTTGCAGCTGCGCTCCGCCGTCGAGACCGGCGCTGTTAGTTGCCGTTACCGCTGCCGTTGCTGCCGCCTCCGGTTCCGCGTCGTCCGGAAACACCCTGCCGGAACCGCCGCCCGCGCCGGAGCCGCCGCCGGAACCACCGCCAGCGCCACCGATGTTGTCGGTTTCCCTGATCTTTCTGGTACCGCGCCACAAGAATCGACATCGTGCGTGGTGCCGGCCGGTATCGTGTTGATGAATTTTCCGCCGACCTGCTGCCAGGTCCAGAAGCGAACGCCCTCTTTCACCGTGCCGAGGAGCATCTCATCCTCGATGGTAAAACCGTGCTCGGGTTCAGCGAGTTGTTGATGCCGCCCGCCGTGTCATAGATGATGCGATAGCGAATCGGCTCCCAAACCGCTCGGAAGGTCACATCGCCGTCACTCTCCGCCGAATTCCGCTGTCTGCTGACACCCGGAGCGGAGCTCTTCTCCCAGCGGACAAAGGTATAGCCCTGTCGGAGGGCGTCGGCAGCGTAATCGCCGCATCCTCAATGGTATAGGAGGTCGGAGATTCGAGCCCCTGAATCGGACTGTTTCCGGTCTCTCCGAGCTTCGAAGCGATATGCCGTCATGATTGACCGTCCATCCTGCAGTGAGCTCCAGATTGCCCGTGGTTCCTCCGATGCGCGTGACCGGCTGGCCGTTCAAGAGCCAGGTACCGGTATACCCGCGGCGCTACAGGCGGATCGCGGTTGACCTCATCCTCAACCGTGTTCGGATATGCCCGCCGACACTCGGCGTCGATGCCGCCGCCCGGATTCAGATCATAGCTCGATACTGTAAGTGAGCGACCACTTTTGATAATAGGTCTCGGCTCTGCGCCATGTATGCAGGGTCGTAATCGGCACGCCCGTGAAGGCGGCATTGTCATACCAGCCGAGGAAAGTCGTTCCGTTTCTCGTGGGCACCGTGGCGCAAAATCCGCATCCTCGACGGTGTAGCTCGATCGTCCTATCGGTACTTGCCGACTTGCGGGTCTGTCGTTCAACACATAGCTGACGGATAGACACTGGCTGACTCCACTCATGGCGGCAGAAAGTGTTTCGTCCCTCGAGATCCCGAACCCGCAGTCCCGTCACGGGATGCGTGAGTGCCGCATCGTCAAACCAGCCCTCGAAGGTATAACCCGGGCGGGTCGGCGCTGCGAGCGTAAAGTCGGAACTCAGGACGGTGTGAGATGTCACCGTGCTCACAGTTCGTCGCCAGTTTGCTGCTGTCGTTTGCGTGGTAGTAATCTGATACCCGAAATCGCTGCGCACCAGCACAGAAGGACGATTTCGTCGCATCCATGCTGTGCAGCGTCGTGGACCGGCGTTCCCGAAAGGCCGAGGCTATCGTACGCGCGAAGCGCAAGGTATGCCCGCATCGTTGCTCGGCGCAAGCGCAAAGGTCCGTCAGTACCGCAGCAGCGGTGACTGTGACCGCATTCGGATTGCTTTGCCGGGTGACCTCTGCCGGGGTACGTCGTTCGATCCCAGTTCACCGCATACGCTTCGGCGCGCTCCACTTCCGCATAGTGCCCAGCATTACCTCTGCGTCCGCGGGTGTGAAGGCTCGTGACCGGGCGTGCTGGTGAATGCGGGTCTCGCTCAGCCCTCAGTCATAACCGACTCTCGTTGCGAATTGATTGCAATATCCGCATCCAGCACGGTATAAGTTGCGACCGTATTCGGATTGTTCGCCGGGTGCCCTCCGAAGTACCGTCATTCAAGTTCCAGTTCACCGTGTAAGTCTTCGGTGCACTCCACTGCATAAAACGCTTTATTCTGACGCATCGCCGGTCCGGAAGCCTCAGGACCGAGCGGTGGATGCCGGGTTATCGTACGCAGCCCTCAAAGCCGTAGCCGGTCCGCGTCGCCGGGAGCCATGGTGACATTCGGATCCAATACCGTATAGCTTGTCACCGTGTTCGGATTGCTTGCCGGTGACCTTGCGCGTGCCGTCATTCAGATCGCAGCTCACCGTAAAGCTAGCGAGCGCAGACCACTTTCGCTATAGAACTGCTTTCGGGCTCCGCATCCGTGGCCGGGAACGAAGTGATCGCCGTTCCGCTGAAACGCGGATTGGTCATGCACCAACCGTCAAGGTATAGCCGTTTCTGCCTCGGACAGGAGGTTGATGTTTGCCGCCGCACTCGTTTGTGAGCATCGTCGTAGCCTCGTCGGGTTGGCAGCCGGATTGTTTGCCGGGTGCCCCGCCGCGTGCCGTCGTTCAGCTGATAGCCGGATCGGGCAGGGAAATCGGCGTGCTGTCACTTGCATAGTACCGCTTATTCTCGGCATCCATGGTCTGCAGCGTCGTGACCAGAACCCGTAAAGTGCTGTCGTCGTACCAGCCGAGAAAGTGAAGCGTCCGTGTTGCCAGGTCAGCCATCGCGACGTCCGCATCCTCAACGGTGTAAGCCACGCACCGCGTTTCGGATTGCTTTGCCGGGTGTCCCGCCGAGTGCACCGTCGTTCAGGTTCCACTGCACCGCACAGCTCTTGCCGCGACTCCACTTTGCGCACTAGTACTGCTTATTCTCGGCATCCATGAGTGTGCTGTTCGTGACTGGGATCGTGAGCGCAGCGTGTCGTGCCAGCCGAGGGGAAGTCGCAGCCTCGTCCGCGCTGCCGGCGCGAATGGCCCTGTCCGCATCCGTGACGGTATAGCTTTGTGACCGTGTTCGGATTGGTGGCCGGGTCCGCCGGGGTACCCGTCGTTTAAATTCCAGTTCACCGTTAGTTCTTCCGGCGCGCTCCACTTTTAGCAAGTGCGTTTATCCTGACCGCATCGCTGACCGGAAGCCCGTAATCGGCGTCCGCTGAATGCTAGCGTTGTCGTACCAGCCTCGAAGTCATAGCCGGTCCACGTGTTGCCGGAGCCAGGGTAATGTTCGGGTCGAGCACGGTATAGCTTGTCACCGTGTTCGGATTGGTCGCAGGATGTCCTGCGGTAGTGCCGTCATTCAGGGTATATGCGACCGCAGTGATTGGGCGCACTCCACTTTGCATAGAAGGTCTTGGCCGCCGCGTCCATGGCCGAAGCTTGTAATCGGCGCACCGAGAAGGCAGCATTGTCATACCAGCCCTCAAAGGTATAGCTGCTTCAGTGCCGGCAGACTGATATTGCTGCTGCCGTTAGTGAGCACCGTACAGCTCGTGAGGTTCGTGCCGGATTGGTCGCCGGGTGACCCGCGGGGCGTTCCGTCATTCAACACGTAGTTAACCGGGTAGCTGTTCGGCGTCGCGTCCCACTTCGCATAGTAAGCCTTGTTCTCCGGCATCCATGGTGTAAAGCGTCGTGACCGGAGTCCCCGTAAAGCCCGGATTGTCGTACCAGCCTCAAACGTATAGCCGGTCCGCGTTGCAGGATGCACGGTGATGTCTGCATCCAACACCGTATAGCTTGCGACGGTATTCGGATTGTTTGCCGGGCTGGCCTGCCGTGTATTGTCGTTCAGACTCCACTGCACCGTATAACTCTCGCCGCGCTCCACTTCGCATAGTAGTGCTTATTGGCCGCATCGCTCGTCGAGAAGCCCGTAATCGGCGTGCCCGTAAAGCCCGGGTTATCGTACCAGCCTTCAAAGTCATAACCGGTCGCGTTGCCGGAGCCAGGGTCACGTTCGGATCCAGCACGGTGTAGCTTGTCACCGTGTTCGGGTTGGTCGCCGGATGCCCCGCAGGCGTGCCGTCATTCAGCGTGTACTGCACCGTATGGAAAGCGGCGCGCTCCACTTTGCGTAGAAGGTCTTGGCCGCCGCATCCATGGCCGGAAGCTGCTGATTGCCGTCCCCGTAAAGCCCGGATTGTCGTACCAGCCCAGGAAGTTGTAGCCCGTACGCAGCGGATTTGCCACCGCAATCGGACTCGGCAGGGTCTCTGCCGTATAGCTCGTCAAATTGACCGCCGGGTTGGTCGCCGGATGGCTGCGCGTCATTCAACACATAGTTGATCGGATAGCTCTGCGCCGCACTCCACTTTGCATAGTAATTCTTATTTGCCGCATCCATGGTGTGAAGCGAGGTAATCGGCGCACCCGTAAAGCCCGGGTTATCATACCAGCCGAGAAGGAATAGCCTGTCCGCGTCGCAGCCGCGATTGCGAAATCCGCCTCGGTGACATTGAGCTGAGCTTCGTGTTCGGGTTGGTCGCCGAGTGTCCCGCAGGCGATGCATCATTCAGATGATAGGGTGACACTGTAGAGCATCCGTACTCCATCTCGCGTAGTAGTGCTTATTCTCCGCATCCATGGTGTGCAGGTTCGTGACCGGAGAGCCCGTAAAGGCGGGATCCGCATACCAGCCGAGGAAGCTGTAACCCGTGCGCGTCGCAGGCTGAATCGCCACGTCGGCATCGAGCACGGTATACGTTGCCACCGTGTTCGGGTTGGTCGCCGGATGCCCCGCCGGAGCACTGTCGTTCAACTCCCACTGCACTGTGTAGTTCTTAGCCGGACTCCACTTTGCGTAGTACGCTTATTCTCCGCGTCCATCGGTATGCGGGTTCGTGACCGGTGTTCCCGTGAGCGCCGCATTGTCATACCAGCCCTCAAAGTCATAGCCGGTGCGCGTTGCCGGGCGCAGCGCGACATCCGCATCCAGTACGGTATAGCTGGTGACCGTATTCGGATTGTTGCCGCGATGCCCGCAGGCGTGCTGTCGTTTAGTGCGTACTGCACGTTGTAACTCTTAACCGCGCTCCACTTTGCATAGTGGTGCTTATTCGCCGCATCGCTCGACAGGAAGCCAGTGATTGGCGTGCCCGTAAAAGCCGGGTTATCGTACCAGCCCTCAAAGTCATAGCTCGGTCGCGTTGCCGGCGCCAGGGTCACGTTCGGGTCGAGCACGGTGTAGCTGTAACCGTGTTCGGATTGTGTCGCCAGGTGGCCCCGAGGCGTGACATCATTCAGCGTATAGGTAACGCTGTAATTGTTCGCTTACTGCTCCCGCTTTGCATAGAAGGTCTTGGGCGCCGCATCCATGCCGGGAAGCTGCTGATCGGCGCGCCGGTGAAAGGCAGCGTTGTCGTACCAGCCCTCAAAAGGGTATGGCCATTTCGAGCGCCGGCAGGAAGCTGATGTTACCGCTGCCGTTTGTGAGCACCGTGTAGCTCGTGAGATTCGCTGCCGGGTTGGTTGCCGGATGACCCGCAGGGCTTCCGTCGTTCAACACGTAGTTAATCCGGATAGAAAATCAGTGTGCTGTCCCACTTTCGCAAAGTACTGTATTCGCTGCATCCATGGTGTGCAGGTTCGTGATCAGGGTTCCGTAAGTGCTGCGTTGTCGTACCAGCCGAGAAGGTATAGCCTGTCCGCGTTGCGGGCTGAATCGTGACATCCGCATCCTCAACGGTGTAAGTTGCGACCGTGTTCGGATTGCTTGCCGGGTGGCCTGCCGGTGTGTTGTCATTCAGATTCCACTGCACCGTATAGCTCTTTGCCGGACTCACTTTGCAAAGTACTGCTTGTTCTCTGCGTCCATGGTGTGAAGGTTCGTGACCGGCGTCCCGCGAACGTCGCGTGTCGATACCAGCCGAGGAAGTCATAGCCGGTGCGCGTTGCCGGATGAATGGCACATCCGCATCCGTTACGGTATAGCTTGTCACGGTGTTCGGTTCGTTGCCGAGTGACCCGCAGGGCACACTGTCATTTGAGTTCCACTGCACCGTATAGTTCTTCGCTGCCTCCACTTTGCATAATGAGTGCTTATCGCCGCATCGCTCGCCGGGAAGCCCGTAATCGGTGTGCCGCTGAGTGCCGCGTTGTCGTACCAGCCCTCGAAGTCATAACCGGTTCGCGTTGCGAGGCACCAGAGTCACGTTCGGATCCAACACGGTATTCGTGACCGTGTTCGGATTGAGTCGCCGGGTGCCCCGCAAGCGTTCCGTCGTTCAAGCTAGTATGTGACCGTATAGTTGTTTCGGCGCGCTCCACTTTGCATGAAAGTCTTGTGCCGCATCGCATCGCCGGGAAGGCGGTCAATCGGCGCGCCGAGGCAGCGTTGTCGTACCAGCCCTCAAGGTATAGCCGTTCGGCTCGCCGCAAGAGGTTAATGTTGCCGCCGCCGTTTGTCAGCTACCGTGTAGCTAGCGAGGGTTCGCTGCCGGATTGGTCGCCGGGTGCCCTGCAGATGTATGCCGTCATTCAGCACATAGTTGATCGGGTAGCTGTTCGGCGTCGCATCCCACTTTGCAGCAGTAAGCCTTGTTCTCGGCATCCATGGTGTGAAGCGTCGTGACCGGGTTCCGTAACGCCGCATTGTCGTACCAGCCGAGGAAGGTATAGCCGGTCGCGTTGCCGGCTGGTGCGATATCCCTCCAACACCGTGTAGTTTTGCAACTGTGTTCGGATTGGTCGCCGGGCGACCCGCGGGTGCACTGTCATTTAAGTTCCACTGCACCGTATGAGTTCTTCGG